>Ga0325411_1001989_pt1 | contig 22946 bp, 13 predicted proteins | sample PopdelMetagenome_13_FD_206181 | JGI IMG/M metagenome (GOLD analysis project Ga0325411, IMG submission 206181) | Populus deltoides microbial communities from Bellville, Georgia, United States - Xylem-PdIQD-R4 | ecosystem: Host-associated > Plants > Phyllosphere > Stem > Wood/Secondary xylem... | reverse complement strand
TGCACCTTGGTGGACATCGTGATGGGGCTCAAAATATATATATAGTGAAAAAATAAAAATTTTCACATAGTAATTGGAGGAAATTGAGGGTTCTAAAGATAAACATTAGTTTTAGAGATTCACGTAAAGAGTTAGTTATGCTAAAAAAAAGAGCGGTGACACCCTTACAGCATCCTTTCTTACGAAATGTTACCTTTACTAGGTGTTTTCTTTTAAATTTATCTTTTTTTATTATCATTAATTATCCTAATTATTTTTAGCTCATTTTCAATTTTTATTTCTATTTATTTTATGAAAAATTTGATATGAATCCCTAAAAATTAAAAACTCGTTAGTTTAGTTATTCTTAAAAGCTAAATCTTAATGTATGCTCCTTTTAAAATGAGATTTATTGTTTTTTTTTTTAAATTATCATTGGTCCCCTTAAAAGAAGATTTGTTTATTACAAGATTTTTTTCATCGGTCTCATGCAAAATTAATGAGACATGTAAAAAAAAGGACATTTATCTCTGAAAATAGAGATTACAGTGAAGTTAAAAAAAAAGGGGTGTTGGGTCTGTATTGATGGTGATAATTAGGTGATAATTAGGCCTTGAACCATATCGATGATGAGAAATAAACTTTTAAAATTCAGGTATGTTAGTTTAATGGGTCCTTTGATTTTGACAGGTGAATTTAATAAATTTGGCATTAAATAAAAATATACATGCATAAATATTTTTTTTAAAGAACATTTTTATTCAAAAGCTAACACAATATAAAAAATTTGACAAATTCAAAAGCTAAAACGTAAAAAAGTATTTTTGACCTTTTTTTAAAAAAATAAATAAGCCCAGCATTTCAGCAACTTTTGCATTTTAGTTTTTGATCTTTGAATGTTCCTTAATTCGATCAATTTTACATTTTTTTTCTTAATTTCATTCAATTATACCTCTAACAGAATTAGAATATGTCCTCTAAATTCTTCACTTTTCATTTTGATCATTGGTCATTTAATTTTTTATTTTTAAAACAAATTGACTTTCAGTTTTTTTCTTCAATTAAGCCATTAATTGATTTTCTAACTTGGCTAATTGTTCCAACTCGTCCTTGAACTTCAATTTCTTTCAATTTTAGTCTGATTAAACTAGTCTTCTATTTTCTTCCTCTATTTTCTTTCAACAATAGTCTCTTCGCCTTTTTCCTGATGAGAAAAAAATCCAACTTTTCCATTCTTCCCTAACTCCTCCACATTCTTTTCCTTTATTTTCTTCTTCCATCTCACCTCCTTTGCTCTATAATAAAAAAAAAAATTCCTAACTCGGCGAGTGTAATCCCCCCACCAACTCTCTGACATATTTGTCAAACCCATATTACCTTATTTTTTTGGGCGTGCCAAGGACGGATGGTCATTCCCTAGGACGTTCCATGGGAGGGTGCGCATTTACATGGACGTGCCAGGGGCGTCGCATATTGCGAAACCCAATCAAGGCTGGGTTTGGCTAGCGCCAAACCAAGCATTCATATGGCTTGGTGTACTGCCAAACCCAATTGTGTCTGGGTCTAGATAGCACCAGATCCAGCATGTCCGTGACTTGAGACCATAGTTATTAAACCCGGTTCGGGGGTTAACCCGACCAAGGGGTCGAGTCCTGGATTTCATGGGTTAATCCGGGTCAACTCGAGTCAACCCGGATTAACCTAAAAAAATTAAAAAAAAATAAAGTTTTAATATTTCATATAAAAAGTCCATGTAAATATAGATTATACATATTATGAAGTTTAAGAGAATGTTTTAAAAAGTTTTTTATTTCACATTAAAAAGATATTATGTTAAGTTTTTAAGTTCAAGTATTTAAACTAAAAAAGTTTTTTATCCCACGTTGAAAAAACATAACTTTTTTCTTGGGAACATAGAGTATATATATAAAAGGGCTTCAAATCTCACATTGAAAAGATACTATGTTATCCTTTTAAGTTGAAGTATTTAAACCAAAAAGTTTTTTAACCCACATTGAAAAAACATGACTTTTTTCTTGGGAACATAGAGTATATATACTAATGGGTTTCAAATCTCACATTTGAAAAAAAAACCAGGTCTCGTCCGGGTTCGCCCGGGTCGACCCTCCGGGTTTGACCGGGCTATTGCCACAGCCGGTCTTTTATTAAACCCGGACCGGTCCAGCCACCGGGTCGACTCGTTGGGTTGGGCCGGGTTTAATAACAGTGCTTGAGACACTGCGAAGCCCCCACTTGAGGCATGCTCATTTCTTTAAACATGTCCAAGAGAAAAGGATAATAAATGTTTTTTTAGACCGGTTAAAAATAAGATTATCACCTAGGATCTTGCTTCTCACAATTTGTAGGGTACATGAACACCAGCATTTCATCATTCTCCATGCCATCTAAAAATGGATGCACCATAATCATTCCAACAAACCTCTCACCGGGTAACCCATATGATCTAATTTGACTGCCAAGAAATTGGACATATTAGCTTCACCACTATCTCCACCCATGAAAAATCGACTAAAATCCGTGTGGTTATTCAACCACGGCTCAGACCCATTTCCTTTGACATGTGATGCTTTAGCCATTAAAGCCCTACCCAAGAATCAATATAACATCCGGGTTAGGGCCTCTGTGGCCATGCCTGTATTCAAGCGATACAGTAATGGCATTGGATTCAGCAACCAGAGCCAGTAAATGGCCGTGAAAAAGTGGTGAGAAGGCAGACTCAAAGCAAAAGCCGCCACCATGCATGTAGCAGAGGACTGATACTTTTATTTTCTACTGTAAAAAAATGTGTTTCTAATCAACCAGCTTTTCTAAACAAACTTAAATGTTTAGCCATTTAAAACAAATTAGGATCATATTGCAAACATTGAAACCGAGATAATCATTAAGACAATATAAAATAATGTTGCTAAAAGATAATGAACCGCCTAACCTGCTTTTGTCCGGTAGTGAACGGTGGAGAGGACGACACAAGTCCATGATTGTTGAGTGATAAAAAAAACAAACATCCAAACACCAACTTTTGAGATGAATCTTTTTTTTTTTCTTCTTTTTTGACTCGATTTAGGATGTGTACGAGTACACGCAAGTTGAATATTTCTTTTAATCTAAAAAAAATATAAAAATATAATTTATATTGATCATAATATTTTTTAAATACTTATGCGGTGATATATTTTTTAATGTTTTTTTTTAAATATTAAAATAAAATACTTTTCATTGGATTAATTCAATTATAATAAAGTCATGAAACTTATATCAAAATGGAATAGGAAAACCAATCTGACCAAATATTTAATGCTATAAGTTGAGAAAAAAATCCATAAAAAAATTAAATAAATTGACCAAAGCAAACCTATATTTTAGAGCTGCTGTTGAGTGAAGTTTATTAAATTCCTCACCATATATTAGATCATGTGTAGGTGTGTGACATTAAGATCATCAAATAAAAGATTTATTAATCTTCTTTCCAGGTGGATTTGATCATGGTATGTTTGTCAATTAGTTGTTTTACAATGGTGACGCTGAACAAAGTTATATAAAATCTATTTGGAAACACGGTGTAAATTGTTATCTTTTAAATTTTATTTTTATTTTTATTAAAAATTATTTTTTATATTTTTGAGATCGTTTTAATGTGTTAATTTGAAAAATAATTTTTTTAAAATAAAAAAATATTATTTTGATATATTTATATATAAAAATTATTTTAAACCGCAACTATTATCATAATTCCAAAAATATCCACTAAAAGGAAAAAAGGATCAATTTAATTTATCATCCTCTGATTTATCATAATTCCAAAAATATCCACTAAATTATTTCTACCCATTTGTTCTCTCTTTATGAGATGGTTATTCTTTTCGGATTCTAATTTTTAATATTTAAAATTTATTTTTAATATCAATATATTTAAAAATTTAAAAAAATTTAAGAAATAATTTTAAATAAAGAAAAAATTAATGTTTTTGAAAACGATGTTTCTAAAAAACGAAAAAAGTATTAGCCAGGGACAAGAATGAAGCGTATGTATATTCTTATTTTAGGGTGTTTCCATGTAATTTTAACATCACACAACTTACTTTTCAATCATTAACGTTATACATTTTTTTTTTGTAGGGTTAGTAAATTGAAAAGAAAAAAAAGAAAAAAAAGGAGGTGTAAAAACTAATAAAAGTAATATTGCAGACAAGTTGATATATATTATTTGAAAAATTATTTTTTTAATTGGAAAAGAAAAGGCAAAGATCAAGAGATAGCATATAAGAATAGATACCTTCAAATTTAATTTGCAAAAATCCTATGGGCTACCTAACATTTAATGAAGAAAAGATAACTAATTCAAAGGAAAGAAAAGAAAAGAAAAGAAAAGAAAAGAAAAGAAAAAAAGAGTAATTAACGAGTAATGGTACTTTGACGCGTTTAAAAGCAAACACCTATTTAATATTGATGTGCTTTTAAATTACAACTGCCTTTTGTTTTAAAAATTATGTTTTGTTAAGTTATGCTTTACTTTAAAAATAAAATACTTTTACTTTGAATGTAAATTATTTTACTTTCAAAACAAAAGCAATACATTCACTAACTAAAGGCAAAACAATTCATCATTATATAATTTACTGTTTTTTAAAATAAAAATATATATTTTTAAAAAAACCTATGGCATTGGCCCCCCCTCTTTTTGTAAAAAACTATGGCATTGGTTTGACCACCCCCTCGCATCTTTTTGTAATGCTCACCCTTCATAGCCTTAGGCAGGAATTACGGTTGCTGCACCACCTCAACATGAAGTCTGTTTTAAAAAAGAAATAATTTTTTATTAAAAGAGAATTGGTCGCCTGGTTCAATTGGCAAAATACCATTTCAATTTAGATTAATATTTCCTTATGTTAATTTAATTCCTTGATTGTCTAGGATTTTATGCCTATAAAAGAACTTGTAATTCAACATTATTTAAAAGTAAAAAAAGAGAAAGAATAACTAAAAGAGTTTAGAGATAAACACTTAATAAAAGTATATCTTCCTCTCAATCTTCCTCTTATTCTTGAGTTTTTGACCTTGCATTACTGTTTTTGATCTTATACCACATTTATCTTCCTTTCAACAAGTGGTATTAGAGCTTTGGTTTGATTATTTGACATGACAAATCCAAACTTCTCACTTCAATGTCCTGGATTGACAAAAGATAACTATAAAACTTGATGAAGAGATATCAGAAGAAGATGAATGAGACATGTGTGGTAGAGAAGATCATATGCTCGCTACAAAACATGGATGGTCTTTCAATCCAATGTCTCATGAGAAAATTACAAGCTTATGAGAAAAAAGTCAATAAGATTCATGAGAATATGGGTACACAAACACTTTTTTAAAAGCAAGATGGTTCTGGATATTTATAAGGGGGTAGAGGACATGTACAAAGCAAATGAAGAGGATGAAGATACAAATTTGGAAGATGAGGTCATGATAGCCTTAACAGGTCAATCCTTCGATCGCATGAAGCAAACTGGTCGACCGATTACACTGTCAGTGGCAATCTAAAATCCAGATTTGACAAATCAAAAGTTAAATGTTATAATTGCAAAATGTATGTCATTATGCTAGGGATTGCTGGAGTCCAACCAGGAGGGTTGGAGAGAATGCAAATCTAGTAATAGAAGAAAAAAGGAAGACACCCTACTACGAATGTATAATAAGTGAATGTAAAACAAAAAGAACATGTGGTATTAAGATAGTGGAGCCAGCAAACATATGTATGGAGACAATGATAGGTTCATGGAGCTTGATGAAGCAATTAGAGGTAATGTCACCTTTGTGGATCATTCAAAGGTTGTCATCAAAGGAAATATATGATTTTGATTAAATTAAAAGATAAAAGTCATCAATTTATTGGTGATGTCTATTATATATCAACGGTGAAAAGCAACACATTGAGCTGAGAACAATTGCTAGAGAAGGGGTATGTTATTAAGATGAATGATTGTACTTTAACATTACTTAAAAACTAAAGGAGCTATGATTATAAAGGTAGTCATGACAAAGAATATAATGTTCTTGCTAAACATAAAGACGGATGTGCTTAAATACATGTATGAAGGATGAGACTTGGCTTTGACATATAAGACTTGGTCATGTAAACTTTCATAACTTGAAGATGATGCCACAAATAGAGATATTGAAGGGTTTACCATCCATTATACTTCCAAATCAGTTGTGTGAAGGATGTTTAGTGGGCAAACAATTTCACAAGAGCTTTCTGAAGGGATTTACATCAAGAGCAAGTTAACTCCTATAAGAAATACATACCAAAGTTTGTGGTCCTATCAAACCATGTTCATTTAGTAAGAATTTGTATTTTCTACTTTTTATTAATGATTATAGTAGAAAAACTCGGGTATACTTCTTACAAAAAAAAGTCTAATGTGTTTAATTTTTCTTAAAAATTTTAAGGCATTAATTGAAAAAAAATGGTTATTCTATAAAATCACTTAAGACGGGTAGATGATGAATTTTTTTCTAATAATTTTAACGAGTTAAGTGAAGATCATGGTATAAAGAGACTTCTAACGATGCCTAGATCCCAAAAACAAAATGGTATGGTAGATAGAAAGAATAAAAGCATTCTCAACATGACAAGAAGTATGCTCAAAACCAAGAAGATGCCTAAAGACGTCCTACCAAAAGCTTAAATGGCATGACTCCACAAGAAGCATGAAGTGGAAGAAAGCCAAGTGTCTCTCACTTGAAAGTTTTTTGGAGCATTAATTATGTGCATGTAAATGATCAAGTAAGGACCAAGTTAGATGACAAGATTAAAAAGATGATCTTTGTGGGTTATGATCAAAAGTTCAAAGGATACAAGCTTTACAACCCTAATAAAGAAAAGATGATGATTAATAGACATGTTGAGTTCAATGAAAAAGGAGCATGAGATTGAAAGGTAAATGATGGTGAGAAATATGACTTCCTACCGATTCTCAATGAAGAGGATGAAAGATATGAAGATCATCAAAAACCTATAGTTACACCTCCACAAACACTAATGAGCTCAATTTGTCTTTCTTCTTCTTCCTCTTCTTCTAGTGGAAGCTCAAGTAGTAGAACTTCACCAAGAAAAATAAGAAGCCTTGATGACTTATAAGAAGTAACTATCTAATTAATGATGATGTAACAACACTATATTGTCATCTTACTACATGTGATCCTATAGTGTTTGAAGAAGTAATAAACGATGCAAAATGAAGAATTGTTATGGATGAGGATATTGCATCAATTGAGAAGAATGACACATGAAGATTAGTTCGTAGACCAAATAGAAAGAAGCCAATAGGTGTCAAGTGGATCTATAAAGAAAAGAAGAATGCTAAAAAAGAGGTGGATATATACAAGGCAAGATTAGTGGTAAAAGGTAATAATTCAAAGTATGGGATTGACTATGATGAAGTATTTGCTCCATGGGCTAGATTGGAGACTATTCGATTAATTATTGCCACCGTTGCCCAACATAGATGGAGAATATATCAAATGGATGTCAAATCAGCCTTTCTTAATAGTTTTCTTGAAGATGAGGTCTATATTAAGCAACCTATATGATATGAAGTGAAGGGACATTAAGACAAGGAATTAAAGTTAAACAAAGCCTTGTATGGATCGAAGTAAACCCCAAGGGCTTGGTATAGTCACATTGATGACTATTTTTTAAAGAATAGATTTGTTAAATGCCCCCATGAAAATGCTATCTATATAAAAATCAAAGAGAGGTGGAAACTCTTATTGTATATTTGTATATAAATGACTTGATCTTTACAGGAAATAATCCAAAGATGTTTGAAGACTTCAAGCAAGCAATGATCAAGGAGTTTAAGATTACATATATTGGTCTCTTGTCCTATTACTTAGGGATTGAGATCAAACAATGAGAAAATATACTCTTTATGAACCAAGAGAAATTTGCAAGGATGTTCTCAAAACGTTTAAAATGGAAGATTGTGCAAGAGTAAATACTCAAGTTGAGTGTGAAGTAAAGATGTCACAAAACGTTTAAAATGGAAGATTGTGCAAGAGTAAATACTCAAGTTGAGTGTGAAGTAAAGATGTCAAAGAATGATGAAGGAGAGAAGATAAACTCTACAATATTCAAGAGCTTAGTTAGGAGTTTGAGATATTTGACATGCACTCGTCTGGATATTATTTTTTTAGTAGAACTTGTGAGTAGATTTATGAAGACACCAACTATGACACATTTTAAAATATTGTAACGAATTCTTCAGTATATCAAAGGTACTATTGATTTTGCTTATTCTATGATTATTCTAATTGCTTTGAACTTGTGGGTTATAATGATAGTGATTGGGCTAGGGATATGGATGATAAAAAGAGCAATATAGGTTTTGTTTTCTATATGGGAGACACATCATTCACATGGAGTTCAAATAAGCAATCCATAGTCACTTTGTCAACATGTGAAGCTGAATATATAGCTACCACATTATGTGTTTGTCATTCCATATGGTTAAGGAGATTATTGAAGGAATTGTGAATGACATAAGAGAAACCTACTGAAATTTATGTGGATAACTCATCAGTGATTGCATTAGCAATTTATTATTTCATGATAGAAGTAAGCATATTGATACAAGATTTCATTACCTATGAGATTGCATTGCAAACAAGAAAGTTCAAGTTAAATATGTGAAGACATAAGATCAAATTGCAGATATATTTATAAAATCACTCAAATGTGATGTATTTATTAAAATGGGAGATGTGTTTGGACTTATAAAGAAATCAAGTTTAAAAGGAAATGTTGAAAGTAAACTAGATTTCAATTCTAAAAAACAAAGGTATTGGTGGACCGGCTGGAATAAGTTGAATAGGTCGGCTGGTTCAGTCAGTAGAATACTATTCCTATTTAAAATAGAACTTCCTTGTATTAATTTAACTCATTAATTGTCTAGGATTTTATACCTATAAAAAAAATTTATAATTCAATATTATTCAGAAGTACAAAAAAAAAAACTAAAAAGCTTAGAGATAAATACTTAATAAAATAATATATTTTTCTCAATTTTCTTCTTGTTATTGAATTTTTTATTTTACATTACTGTTTTTATCTGACACAACACTTATCTTCCTTTCAAGAGCTTCTGCATGAACTCCAAACTCTTCTCTCTGTTGAAATCACGCGAAAAGAAGCAATGGCCTTCGTTTTCGTTCTCGACAATTTCAACGTTTCCTTTCCACCCACTATTCTTCAATTTCTCGTAATGGTTCTTTCCCACAACATTCAAATAGTCTTTCCCAGCTACAAAGATCACCCTCTCACAAAGATCCTCCAAACCCGGATTCATCCTTGGATCATCCAATCCACCATTATTTGTGCACATTCACAACCACATTTCATCATCTTCGGTGCCACCAAAAAATGGACGGGTCATAATAATTCCAACTAACTGCACTCCTGGTAACCCAATTGACCCGACCCGGAATGCAAGAGTATGTGAAATGTTATCTCCAGCACTATCTCCCCCCACAAAAACTTCACCAGAATCAGTATGGTCATTCAGCCACGGCTCAGAGCCACTCCCATCAGCATGCGAAGCCACCCACTGGAGCGCCTTCCACGAGTCCTCGTAGCATGCAGGTAGAGGTCGGGCCGGGAAGAGACCATATTCCACATAGACCACAATAACGTTAGCCCCAGCAGCTATTTTGTTGCACAAAACGTGGTAGGGAGCATCGAAGGCAGAAAACATTACTAAGTCACCCCCATGAATATAAAGTAAGAGAGGGAATTTTCGTCAGGGGTTTTGAGTTCTAGCAAGAAGATCAAGTGTAGAGACTTGAGGTTCAGTTGAGATGATCACATCCTTGGACTTGACCCCTGTAATCAGATCATGGGACGGTGGCATTTTCTGGAATAAATCCGACCACAATAATTCGACCCGACCGTCTTTGAATACGTTGAAGACTGGGAAGCTGGATGGCAACTTCGTTGTCACCTGATAACGCCATTGCTCAGAGAGAGAAGCTTGACTTATTGAAGAAGGGTTGAGGAGCAAGGAGGAGAAAAATGTGTATGTGTTGTCTACTTGTGGTTCATTCAAGATATGTATACTCTCTAGTACAGGAGAATTTTCGGCCATCAAGTGAGGAATGGCAAAGCTTTGTCGTCGCTTAGTGATCCAGATATTCGGTCCTAAGTTATAAAACAAACTTGACTGATTCCGTAAAAGGATACTGAATTAAATGATTTGAAAAAGATAAAATAAAAGGTAATCTAAATTTTGATGGGATGGATGAATGACGAATCAAACTTTATTAATTCATATTATTTTTTTATACCTAACCTAGATAAGGTAACATGTCAATCACGTAATGTTGTCGGGCCCGACAAGTTTTAATAATTGTGATTCAATCAACAAACCTTGTTGTCGCTCAGTGATGTGAGTTATTCGGTCATCAAAATAGAATAATATGTTATATTAATGAGAGGATTTAATAAAACATTTCTTGACTGGTAAAGGAATAAACTACATGGAAAAACCATTAAACAAGTATCAGTTGTGTTCATCTCATTGTTCCATGTGATCTTAGATCATCAAAAAATTTGTGACTCTGTGCAGGGTGGAGGGGCGAGGCCGAGAAGGGAGTGTCAAAGACTGCTTTGGAGGTTTTTTTTTTAAAGTATTTTTTATTTAAAATTATATTAAAATATTTTTTTATTTTTTAAAATTTATTTTTAATATCAATATATTATAATGATTTAAAAACACTGAAAAATTTAATTTTGATGAAGAGCATGTTCAATCTCAATTTCGAACGGACACAGAAAAAATAAAGCTTATATTATCTATTGTTCTTTCTTTCTGTGTGTGGGGGGGGGGGGGGGGTGGGGGGGGGGAGGGAGGAAGTGTCAAAGGCTGTTGTGAAGGTTTTTTTTAAAGTATTTTTTATTTAGAACTATATTAAAATATTTTTTTATTTTTTAAAATTTATTTTTAATATCAATATATTATAATGATTTAAAAACAATGAAAAATTTAATTTTGATGAAGAGCATGTTCAATCTCAATTTCAAACGGACACAAAAAAAAAAGCTTAGAGAGAGAGAGAGAGGGGGGGTTGTTTGGAGTTTTGAATTTGTTAATTTTAAATTAAATTTTTTATATATTTTTTTGAATTGTTTTGATGTGATGATGTCAAAACTAATTTATAAAAAAATAATATTTTAATATATTTCTATATAAAAAATATTTTAAAAAATAAACTTTGTGTAGACGGATTGCAAAAAGAGATAGATTCATGGGTTTTAACTTGGTTTCTTTATTCTATTTCTTTTAAGTGAGCTTGGTATAGTATAAATAATATTTTTAATAGATTTTAAATATGATTTTTCTTCTATCATATATATGTTGTTTTTTAGAGTGAATCTAATAAACAACTAATAAAATATCATTATTTATTTTATATATACCATAATATTTTTTTTCTTAGTAGATAAATAAACAACTAAAAGAAATTGGTATTCATGACTTTAATATAATATCTTACTCAAATATTTAGATTGAAAAAAGAATTATATATTTAATAATTAAATGCTTACTTTTACAAGATATAACGGGGTTTGCTGACTCTCTTGTTTTAATAAGACAAAATAAGCACTTGTATATAAAATTGAGATCAAATATGCTATCACGACCTGCAATGTAAACATAACAAGCTAATGTTCAGATTTTCGGGGTGTGGTTCAAGCATTTCTGCTTAAGCTAGACGTTCTCTCCCAAATTCTGTCCTTTCTTTGGTTGTTTTGAAGATTAAAATTTAATTATGATGTATTAGTGTTTTTATATATATTATTTTTTTTCTTAAAATCCATGTTTTTTTTTAAATAAAGGTAGAGTGATGACCCAATATCTTTGGATTAAGTTACACACAGAGCCCACGTACATATGGGTTTGACAAATTGTCATACTACTCCTAGCTAATTTGGATATTATCCATTACCTCCCATAGGATCCACAACATTGTTCCCCAATTGCTCAACTTTCCAATGACAACTCATAAGAAGTGTTAATATTATCTTTGTAAAAAAAAACTTGGTAAACTTAGTCAATGACCCTTTTTGTTTGAAAATCATTTTCTTGTTTTGGAATCAGATAGTAAATTTCATGAATCGTATCGATTCAAGTCTAATTGTTCCAAGAAAATCATGAAGATGTGATTTTTGAAGTGTTTTTTTTTTATTATGACAAGGTAAAGATGAGAAGAAAATGTCAGCTCACAATCAGGTTATTCATGGCTCAAATAAACATTTTGAAATTTTGACTCTTGTATTTAAAAGCAGAAATTAAACCTTTAAAATAAATTTCTTTCCCTTTATTACAACTCTTTAAGGGTTTATCTTTAGGGAAAAGATTATTTTATCTTATGTATGCAAGATTAGAATGGGTGAAGGTACATGATGAAGTAACCCTATTTTTTATGGGTTTTAAAGTATGATGCTCGAGTAAAAACTCGAGGTTTTGTTGAGAGAGATTTGCCTCATTTTTAATAAATTTCAAATATGATTTTTTTTACTATCTCATATATGTTGTTTTTTAGAGCAAATCTAATAAATAAGTAATATAATATCATTATTTATTTTATATACACCATAATTTTTTTCTTGTTAGACAAATAAACAACTAAAAGAAACTAGTATTCATGACTTTAATCTAATATCTTACTCGAATATTTGGATTGAAAAAATATATATATAAAAATAATTAATAATTAAATGCTTAATTTTACAGATATAATGGGGTTTGCTGACTCTCTTGTTTTAATAAGACAAAATAAGCACTTGTATACTTTGGCCATGTTTGGGAGTGTGATTGCGGTTGCTTTTTAAAGTGTTTTTCACTCAGAAATGTATCAAAATAATATTCTTTTTTTATTTTTTAAAAATTATTTTTGATATTAGCGCATCAAAATGATCTAAAAACACACAAAAAAATCAATTTGAAGCAAAGAAAAAAATAAATAATTTTAAATTTTTTTCAAAAACGCTTTTGAAACGCAAAAACAAACAGGGCAAAAATCAGGATCAAATATCCTGTCATGACCTACATTGTTAACATAATGAGCCAGTGCTTAGACTTTCGGGGTGTGGTTCAAGCATTTCTGCTTAAGCTGGATGTTCTCTCCCAGATTCTGTCCTTCCTTTGGTTGTTTTGAAGATCAAAATTTAATTATGATGTATTAGCGTTTTTATATATATTATTTTTTTCTTAAAATTCATGTTTTTTTTTTTAAAAAATAAAGGTAGATGATGACTTAATATCTTTGGATTAAGCTACATGCAGAGCCCACGTACATGTAGGTTTGATAAGCTGCCATATTACCCCTAGCTAATGTGGATATCATCCATTACCCCTCATAGGATCCACAACATTGCTTCCCGACTGCTCAACTTTCCAATGACAACTCATAAGAAGTGTCAATATCATCTTTGTTAAAAACTTTGTAAACTTAGTCAATAAACCTTTTTGTTTGAAAATCATTTTCTTGTTTGAAATCAGATAGTAAATTTCAAGAATCGTATCAATTCAAGTCAAATTGTTGCAAGAAAATCATAGAGATGTGATTTTGAAAGTGTTTATTTGATTATGACCTAAAACACGTCAGCTTTCGTGTGTATTTGATCAACAATTGACAAGGTAAAGATGAGAAGAAAATGTCAACTCAAAATCAGGTTATCCATAGCTCAAATAAACATATTGAAATTTTGATTCTTATATTTTAAAAGCAGAAATTAATCCTTTAAAACAAATTTCTTTGCCTTTATTGCAGCTCTTTAGGGGAAAGATAATTTTATCTTATGTATGTAAGATTAGAATGAGTGAAGATACGTGATGAGGTGACCCTATTTTTTTATAGGTTTTATAGTAGGATGCTCGAGTAAAAACTCGAGGTTTTGTTGAAAGAGATTTGTCTTATTTTTTAGCACTCATTTTCTTTACATGAATAATAATGAGTAGCTTATTCACGATATCACGACTCTTATAAGAATGTCTTTTGCACTTTAAGAATGTCATTTATTAATCCAAGTTGCTTGGTTGTTTGATTAGAAATGACTTTTTAAAGGGAAGTGATTAGTACTTAAAAGTGCATTCTCATTAAGGCTTTATATCATTATATTGCACTAAAGTATCATTAAATTCCCTAACTAAAGCATGTTTTATAATAACAAGTCTGATAATATAATATATCTTTAATTTATGGTAAATGCTTAATTTGAATGCAGGTATATCTCACAATTCAAAGGATCGATTGATGTGATTAACTATTGAAATTAAGAAGACAAAGAAAGGGCTAAGAGAAGAGATGCTGGTTCAAACTGGAACACCATTCGGTTATTGGATCATAACTGGAGTTGTGGATCTTGGATTTAGGTCTGCTTTATATGTATGGAAAGCTAAGACATAGGTCTAAAACTTTCATAGGAGTCCAAGACTCAATTCTGCCATTTCAAGTTCAAATCTTAGCATCAACGGAAAAGTCGAAATCTGTCCTGCAGCTCAGACATTGTTTGGTTTTTAGCTCATATCTTGAGTTCTAGAAGTCCAAATGAGCTCCGGTTTTTTTTGTTGGAAAGCTAAGACAATTGCCCACAACTTTCATGGTAAGATGGTCTCTAATTATGATGTTAGCAATGATATTTTTGGCCAGCCAACAATATCAATAACCAGCCACCAAATCAATGGTTGACCACCAACTATTTTCTTAGTCAACCAATCAATAGTTTTGAATTTTAGCCTATAAAAGGAGGCATTTGCCATGTATTTAGTCATCTTATTTTTCATATCAAAATCATCTTCCTGTTTTCTCTTTTTATATTTTTATAATGTTCAAGTTTTCTTTCATGCTATATTAATCTCTTGTTTATGCTTTTTCATTTCCTTTGCTATACTTAGTTAACTTATATCATGTTTATATTCTTATATTGTTTATTTATGTTTTTCTTCTTCATTATATTTAGCTAAGTTAATTATGTCAAGGTAAAAAGGTTTCACTAGAGGTGTTAGAATAGGTATAATATAAACTCAATATGAACTTTAATGTTTCTATCCAAGAAAGATTGTTATTAACATGTTTTATCTTTTTATCTTACTAATTCTTAATACCTTACTTGTTAAATGATTAATCTATATTTGTGTTGTATAACACTTGGTACATCAAATAATTGATCCTTCATAGTCTTCGGCCGACATCGTTATTATGATAGGAACTTGATTTGTTGTTAACATAACTAGCAACGTGAATACTTGATGATATTTATAAGTATGCTGTTACTTAGATAAGATGATTAATATGATCATATTAATAATTTATATTGAGTTAATAACGATAAATCATCCGATTAAAAGCTCCTTTATGTATGGTTTCCAGTTGAGTAATTAAAAGAGTTTATATTATATTTATTTGAAATACCAATAGTGAATCCTCTAGCCTTGACATTTGTTTTATCATTTTTTAATCCTTCCACCAATATCACATCCCAAAACTCTCTTTAACTTCTTTTTTGTTATTATTCTCTTCAAATCTTTCTTTTTATTTGTAATTTATATAGTTGATCTCCCTGTGGTTCGATCCCGGTCTTGCTGGGTTATTTATTACTTTGACACTCCTGCACTTGGGATAAGACATCAAATCTTTGATTGTGTCAGGAAGTAATACAGACTATGGCTTTTTGGCTACAAAAGAAAAGAATTTATTAGGCTCAAAAAGTGTTTTTAGGGTTTTTAGCTCATTGTCATTTATCTGACTTTTTGTAATTTTTCAATATTTTCTTCTCCATATTTATTTGTCTCACCTTCTTTTGATTGTTTTATTGGGGCATCTTTATTTTATTTTGACCTTGACTTGGTCATTTTTTTTTTATTTAAGCATACCCCCTAACATTCAAATTTCTTTTTACTTTTGGATTTCATAATTTTTCATAACTCTTGATCATTTTTGAATTTTTATTTGCTTCCCAATATGAAGTGTGATCCTAGTTAAGTTTTTTCATGAGACACTCATTCAAGCTCAAATGGGGAGTATAGGGGGTATAATAATATTTTTTTTTTTAAAATAAAAAAATAACAAGATGATCTTTCTTCATTCAAGCACAAACAGTTAGAACAAATAAGTTTTTTTCTTGTTCAATATAATAGTTTGGAGTTACAAATAACTATGTTTTGGAGTCTATGACTACTGAATCCACTACATGCCCTTATAAATACATCTAAAACATGGCTCAAGAGACATAATGTGAGGGTAATTGCACATTTTCATTTTGTCTTTTAGTTCAAAATTGTTTGGTCATCTCATAATGAGAATTGCTTGAATGATTTATTGGTCACCTTACAAAAAAAGGGTGCCTAAACATTATTTTTAAGCAAACATTGAATTATTTCTTAAATAAAAAAAGTAGATTTGAATTTTTAGGATTATTTTGTCAAGGTTTTTTTTTTTACAAAACTAGTTTGGTCATAATATTTTGAACAGAGCTATGACTTATAAGATTCAATTTTATGAGTCTAAATAAGGGTGGAGTATAACACCTTACCCCACTAGCAAGATATTGTCCGCTTCGGCCCACGAACTTCATGGATTTGTTCTTGGTAGTCACACATGGCCTCAAAATGCATCTTACTAGTCAAGGTGAGCATGCTCATATAAATCCCTCCCCCAATTCATCACCCGTAAAATGTGGGATATTACAATACACCCCCTTAAAGAGCCCGTCGACCCCGTCAGCACCACCAGACAGCCAGTGAGCTGGGCTCTGATACCAAATATAACACCCCACCCCACTAGCAAGATATTGTCCGCTTTGACCCACGGGCCTCATCGATTTATTCTTAGCAGCCACGCATGACCCCAAAACACATCTTACTAGTCAAGGTGAGCATGCTCATATAAGGCTTTCCCTCAAGTCCTTACCCATCGATGTGGAATATTACATAGAGATTGCCTCTTAGTGTCGTGCATAGCATACCTTGGGGTTTGACCATTTTAACTATTATATTTATCTAATCATTGACAACAATAATGTCTAGTTATCATTTTCATAAAAAAAAAAACATTTCTTGATTTCAAAACAACAAAGAGACAGAAAAGACATGTTTCATTAAAAAGATGTGATGTAATCCTAACACATATAAAAACATACTTAAAAATAAAATGTTGAATAGAAAAGTTCTATAACAAAAGGCTTAAAAAATGCCTCTCTTTCTTAGGTCAAATTCCTCAACAACATCTGTATCTTATCAATGTTTACTAACCACTTGTTATGCTGAAAATGATCTTGTAACAATGCAGTATGTACCATTATCATTCATAAATTCAACTTGTTCCATTTTATCCTAATTGAGGGCCATTTTCAGATTCACCTTCTATGATGACTCTAGAGCTCATGGATGGACCTTTAGTTTTTCCTGTTTTGATAGCTTGTTCAATCCTTTTAGCCATAATCACTAGGTTAGTAAAAGTATGGGTAAATAAGTAGGGTGTCTTAAAAGTATGGGTAAACAAGTTGGCCATCTCTTTTTCTAACAGTTGAGAATTCACCTAAGCAGCTACTCCACGCCACTTCAGGGCATACTCCCATATAAATTCCATGTCTCCCATTCCATATCTTGCATGCTTATTCTATCATGTGCAATATCTATATTGAATTTATATTATTTGACAAATGCATTCATTAGGTATTTCAACACTTTAATCCTAGTATTGTCAAGCCTTATATAAAATCAAGGCAAAGTCACTGAGGATATCTTGGAAAAAAAGGATGAGCATTTTCTCAGCATCAATAACTTTTGCTATTTTATTATAGTAAGATTTTAAGTAAGTCATTGGGAATTGATTTCCTGTATACTTAACAAACTCGGGCACTCGAAATTCCTTTAGTACCGTGACATTAGAGACAAAGCACATTTCTGTTTCTTTTACTAGGTCATATAGATTAGACCCTTCTATCGCCTTCATCATTTTTTCTAAAGCTACCTATTTGTCATAAGCCTCTTCTTCCACAAGCTTCCCCTTCATAGCTTCTTCTTCAGTCAATTTTACCAAAAGAGGTAGTCTTAAACAAGTTAGACATACAAATAGTGACCCATGAACTAGATTCTAGAGATGTTTCATTGGGGCTCGGATTCTAAAAATGAGTTATAGTTGTTGGATGAGATGCTAATACTGGTTGAGTAGACTAGCAAGCCTTGTTACGGCTTCTTTAAGGTTTTTCATCCCTTTCTAATGTTCAGCTTCCCAATAGGCTCACTCCTCATTTTCCATTAGTTTCTTTTCGGGATCTAGTGTTATAAGTTTGCTTTATAGGAAAACCTATATTTCAATCTTGTATATGCTTACATGACATCTTAAAAACATGTTTGCGTATAAATTCTTATGAGAACATATATTGGATATGGACTACCCTTTTGAGTTGATCCATGGCTTCCATGTTTTATTATTTAGGCAAAATTTATGAATTTGTCAAATCACTATAAAGAAGTATTTTTCCAAGTTCTTATCATGGTTAAGTTGATTCTTGGATAATTTCCCTCAATCAACTAGGCCATCTCATACTCAAATTCTTGAAAAGATATGTATTATATGAAAGTCATGGTTTCAACTCAAGATCCTTGCAATATAGGATTTTTATGGTCAGGCTTGCTTTTAATGCAAAATGAATGTTTATGAGCATTCACCTATAGGCAAGTTCTAGTCATTAAGTGAACATGAGAAATTTTTCTACTTGATCTCAAATCTGGCTAGTAATGATCCTTATATAGATAGTATGATGGCGTTGTAAGAAATGGTTAAGGCATGTATGCCCAATATTACTAAGCAAGCACTTAGATCTAAGTTGGGTGTTTCATGAACCCAAACTTGGATCAATGGTTTTCATTTTTTTCTTAGACCCATATGCTTGGTTTAAACCCTTTTTTTCTACATTGTTTTTTTTTTAATTTCATTCTTTAATTTTTAGTTGATTTTTAATTGTTTTTCATATTTCTTTTAAATAAAAAAATATTGTTAACCAAGTGGAGTCTATGACTCGAGTAACGGGCTTGACAAGTTAACGTAGGGTTATTTGGGTCAATTCAATATGTTGTAGTCTTGATGTTTAAGAAAACATCTCACCTTGAATTTCTTTTTGAAAGGCAAAACATTTTTCTTTTTTTGGTCATTTGAATTGTTTATCCTTTGAACTTGTCAAATCGAATGAGTTATATTGAAGTAACTCTCTCAAGCTATTTAATTAAAAAATCAGGCTAGGCAGTGAGTCAAGTTTGAATTTTTTGAATATGACCTGTTGGATTAAGTTGCATGACAATGCCAAAGAATTCGTCGTAACAAGGATATTAATTTTTTTACGTTTGATTTTTTTTGTCCAACCCACAACATAGCACAAAAAAGTAACTTAATTCTAAGAAACTTCATTTCTTTCAAGTTTTAGTTCTTAAATGTTGGAGGGGAGAGAGAGAGAGAGAGAGAGAGAGAGAGAGAGAGAGAGAGAGAGAGAGAGAGAGAGAGAGAGAGAGAGAGAGAGAGAGTGAAAAGGATGGACGAAAGAAAGTTTTTGATTAACCATATTTCAGTGAAAAAAGATCAATTTTGATATCAATGGGTTTGTCTCGATATAAGTGAAATTCAATGAAGATTGTTTGGATCTCTAATTGTGCCAAAAAAAAAAATATAGATCAAATTTTGAGAAGTTTGATTTGATTTGCTTTGGTTTTATATTTTTAGATTAATTAAGCCGTGTTGTTGGACATAGAAATGAGGTTATTAATGTTTTAAGGATGTTTTTCTAGCGTTTTTAGGTGAAAATATTGAAAAATAAATTTTTAAGATTTAGAAATTTAAACCCTGATTTTTCAATCGCTAAAAAGGATCAAAATTTATTGTAGCAAATAATGGGTTGGTTGTCCCTTGAAACAAAAAATCATTTACATAAGCTTTGTCTACCTGACCTAAATGCTTTTGAGCCTTTTTTTAAGGTCACATAAATTGATTTGAAGAAAAAAAAACATTTTACTCGATACAATTATGTCTAAACAATTTCTTGAAAAAAAAATATTTTCCATGTCAAAGATATTACATTTTTTATTTTGTTATGAAAATAATAATTTGACTTTTACTTATAGTGAAGATTAAGTAAAGATAGTTTATGCGGAATTTTTTTTTTCATAAACATTTTTTTATGTAGAACCACCACTTAAAATAGTTCTTTATAAAAATAATTTGTCACATATTTTATTTTAATCTATATAATTTTTAAAAATAGCTATTGTGTCCCAAAATTTTAAAATTATTCGGTCCTCATATTTGTTAGGAAAAAATAAACTATTAAAGTCACTATTTCAATTTTAAAAAAAAGTTCTAATGTGACAGCCCACAAAATACATTTTTTAATTAACTAATATCAATAGAGTATCAAATGAATATCTATATCTAAAAATTATTAGTATATGGTCTTATTTATCAATATTTCTAGTACTCATTGAACAAATTTAAATATGTGTATGTTATTGACGGCTACCGATCCATTTCCAACTCCACGAGCCGCTAATTAACATTAAATTATATGAATAATAATGAGTAGCTTATTCGTGATGTCACGACTCTTATAAGAAAGTTTTTTGCATTTTGAGAATGTCATTTATTGGTCCAAGTTGCTTGCTTGTTTGATTAGAAATGACTTTTTTAAAAGGAAGTAATATAGGCTATAGCTTTTCGGCTATGAAAGAAAATAATTTATTAGGCTCAAAAAGTGTTTTTAGAGTTTTTAGCTCATTGTCATTTATTTATCTTTTTGTAATCTTTCAATCTTTTCTTCAATGTTTTTATTTATCTTACCCTCTTTTGATTGTTCTATTAGGGCATCTTTATTTTGTTTTGACATTGACTTGGTTATTTTTTTTTTATTTAGGCATATCCCCCAACATTCAAATTTCTTGGGATTTTTTTACTTTTGGATTTCACAATTTTTCTCAACTCTTGATTTTTGAATTTCCATTTGCTCTCTAATGTGGAGTGTGATTCTAGTTAGGGTTTTTCATGAAAGACTCATTCAAGCTCAAATGAGGACTGTAAGGGGGTATAATAATATTAAAAAAAAAACAATGAGAGGATAACAAAGATGATCTTTCTTCATTTAAGCACAAACAGTTAGAAGAAAAGTTTTTTTCTCGTTCCCTATAATAGTTTGGAGTTGCAAATAACTATGTTTTGGAGTTTATGGCTACTGAATCCACTATATGCCATTATACATACATCTAAAACATGACTCAAGAGACATAGTGTGAGGATAACTGCATATTTTTATTTTGTCTTTTAGTTCAAAATTGTTTGGTCACCTCATAATGAGAATTGCTTGAATGATTTATTTGTCACCTTACAAAAAAGGGTGCCGAACATTGTTTTAAGCAAACATTGAATTATTTCTTAAATAAAAAAATAGATTTGATTTTTTAGGATTATTTTGTCAAGGTTTTTTTTTTTTTTTTACAAAACCAGTTTGGTCATAATATTTTGAACAGAGCTATGACTTATAAGATTCAATTTTACGAGTCTAAAAAAGGGTGGAGATTGCCTCTTAGTGTCTTGCATAGCATACCTTGGAGTTCGACCATTTTAACTATTACATTTATCTAATCATGGACAACAATAATGTCCAGTTATTATTTTCACACAAAAAAAAAATCTCTTGATTTCAAAATAACAAAGAGACAGAAAAGACATGTTTCATTAAAAAGATGTGATGCAATCCTAACACATAGAAAAAGATAGTTAAAAATAAAATGTTAATAGAAAAGTTCTATAATAAAAGGCTTGAAAAATGCCACTCTCTTTCTTAGGTCAAATTCCTTAACAACATTTGTATCTTATCAATGTTTACCAACCACTTATTATGCTGAAAATGATCTTGTGACAATGTAGAATGTACCATTATCATTCATCAATTCAACTTGTTCCATTTTATCCTAATAAAGGGCCATTTTCAGATTCATCTTTCGTGATGACTCTAGAGCTCATGGATGGACCTTTAGTTTTTCCTGTTTTGATAGCTTTTTTAATCCTTTCAGCCACAATAACTAGATTAGTAAAGTGTTGGGTTGCACTTCCAACTAGGAACTCAAATTAGGGTGTCTTAAAAGTATGGGTAAACAAGTTAACCATCTATTTTTCTAACAGTTGAGGATTCACTTGAGCAGCTACTTCACGCCACTTCAGGGCGTACTCCCAAATAGATTCTCTGTCACTCATTCCATATCTTGCATGCTCATTATATCATGTGCAATATCCATATTGAATTTATATTGTTTGACAAATGCATTCATGAGGTATTTCAACACTTTAATCCTGGTATTGTCAAGCCTTATATACAAAGTCAAGGCAACGTCGCTGAGGCTATTTTAGAAAAAAGGATGAGCATTTTGTTATCATCGATAACTTCTGTCATTTTATTATAGTAAGATGTTAAGGGAGTTGATGTAACCATATTATTCGATAGTTTCACCCACATCTACCTAGTGTTTTGCCTATATTTTATATATATAATGCCTTGATATTCTTTGTTTTATGTTTTGAAGGCACTTTTGGATGGAAGATGCAAAAAGGAGTAAATTGGAGGTAATTGGCAGATTTGATGTTCAGTCGATGTTTTGTGCAGAGCGTGAGTTCTAGAGATCGAAATGAAGTGATTCCAGTGGCACTAAAAAGCTAACATCCATACCTTTCTGGATATGTAATGCAAGAAAAATAAAAAGAGAAAGATCATAGAAATCATATCCTGCAAAGTCAAATCTCGCATTCTGCCAGTGTTGACCTTTGGCCATTCAAAATTTAATATCTGGAGCTACAGAAGTCCAATTGATGCAAACTCAATTTTCGTGGATTCCTAATTCAAAGACCTA
>Ga0325411_1001983_pt1 | contig 22978 bp, 19 predicted proteins | sample PopdelMetagenome_13_FD_206181 | JGI IMG/M metagenome (GOLD analysis project Ga0325411, IMG submission 206181) | Populus deltoides microbial communities from Bellville, Georgia, United States - Xylem-PdIQD-R4 | ecosystem: Host-associated > Plants > Phyllosphere > Stem > Wood/Secondary xylem... | reverse complement strand
TGACGAGAGGAATCTCTGCAAGTGGTCAAAATCAAGATTTGAGAACTTTGAAAATTCTGCAACTTCGAACCGAGAGCTGAAAAAACATGTTTTTTCAGTGTTCTAGCTTCCCTAATGCTCTGATACCAATTTGTTATGCATACTGGACCGAAAGCGAACACAAATAAAACACAAACAAGTAGATTTACGTGATTCCCCTAAACTAGATACGTCCACAGAGGCAGCAGAATGTATATTATTAGAGGAATGATACAAACACTCAACTCAACCCGGTACAATCCCAGTAAACCCAGTGTTTCACTTTTACACTTGGTGTTTCTCTCAAATCTGCTCTTTCTCACTCCCAAAACTGCACTTGCACTCACTGCACACACTTCCTCTACTTCTTGCACTCTTGCTTTATTTTTGTCCCTATTTATAGGAGAAATGAGAGTTTTGGCGGCAACCAACAAAAAACAAGCAACTCCTAACTATTACAATAAATATGGTGGTTAAAAGTTATAAATATGGTGGTTAAAAGTTCTGGTGGTTAAGAAAATTTAGTGCGTTCGATAATCGGAACTCTTCGTTTTATTAATCTAATTAGCTTACTTCCAGAGAATAGAATGTTTTTTGAGTAATTAATTAATTAATTGCAATAGGCCATTTCTCCGATTTCAGGAAGGTCTCGTAAATTAGCCAAAATTGATAGATTGCTCATGTGCTGGTGGGCTTTCACTGGTCTCACACACGTGATTCTCGAGGGTTATTTTGTTTTCTCTCCAGAATTTTACAAGGACTATCTAGCTGAAGTTTGTAAGTACTTCTTCTTTTTCTCTTTTATTCATATACACTTTATTTGCATTTGTGGCATTTAGCATTATTTACAATTGAGAGGCCATTATTTTAACCCTTTATTTTAGAGAGAGAATATGGAATTGTAAAGCTTTGGTAAATAAAGGTACTCATTATATATTTGGCAGGGAAATAATATAGCAAAGGTGATTCAAGATATGCTGCAAGGGATGCTGTTGAAGGAGTGACTGCTGCTTTTGAGGGTCCAGCTAGCCTCCTGGCAGTGTATGATTTCACTTGACTTGGTATCTAGAACGAGATTCATTTTTTTTGTTCAAGTGTCAACAGACTTCATATCATCTTCCATTACCTTCAATCCCTTAATTCTTAAGCAGTGTTTCTTGCTGACTTTTGGCAGGTATGCTATTGCTTCAGGAAAATCATACAGCTACATACTTCAGTTTTCCGTTTCTTTGGGACAGCTCTATGGAACAGCTGTGTATTTCCTAACTGCCTACTTGGAAGGTGATCACTTTGCTGCAAGTTCATATCACTATTATGTGTACTATATCGGTGCAAATGCCTCCTGGGTTGTACCCTCATTCATCGCTATTCGTTGTTGGAACAAGATTTGCTCAGCAGTCCTAGTTCAAGGCCAGAAAAAGACCAAAAGTCACTGAGGTAGATACAGGCTATATCATACCAAGACTTGGTAGGATAAGAGTATGAGATTTTATTGTGCATTTTATTTCATGTTGTTAATTTATGCAATCAAATTTGTAATCTTGAAACCAATTAAACTATCACAATCAGCAACATAGACCTCCAAATCTCAAGCAACAATAATTGCTCCACAGAGATTGTTTGCACTGACACAACTACCTTCTATTCTATGCCATGCTTATGGATGTGAGCTTCATTTGTAGTCTGCCGCTGGTGGACGTGAAGCATTTTACTAGGGTTATCTGTTTGCTTAGCGGCATCATTTTTTAGTTTTATTTTACAGCTAATATGGTTATCATACAATGTCTTCAGGAGTTTGAAAGTAGAGAATGATGTGTTTCCTCGCAGAATACCAAACGCAATCAAGCAATCTTCTATTTTCGATGCTCCTAGGTACAAATCTATTGGTTCTCTTTTCCTTTTTGACAAAAAAGAGGATTGAAAGCAGGGTATCAACTCCCAAGTGATGGACGTTGTAAATGAATTCCTTGAAATGGTTTTTGGACTGCCACCAGTGGGATTTCCCACTATTGCTAAAGCGTACTGTGCTTGATTGTTTATTTTTGTTTTTTTAATTATTATAGGTGTTTGCATCAGCTTACGTGGATCTCAACTAATCTCACAAGTTCTGAAATTAACGACCATGTAAATCTCTAGTAGCCATCATATTAACAATCACATAATTCGAACTTGATATTATTGGGAAAATAAATTTCTTGATTTCAAACTTTTATTACTGGACACCTGATTATTTATTGTATGGACTGGTATTGTATTTGTACTGATTATTTATTGTATGGACTGGTCTTGTATTTGTACTGTATACCACTGGACACCCGATTATTTATTGTATGGACTGGTCTTGTATTTGTTCTGTAGAGTATCCTTCATTTTCCTAGGTATGCTGATAGTTGCATAAATGAACACGGAAAACTTTATGGAGAAGATGAATGTTGTTGCATCAATTATTAGTTGTCCTTTCATCGCTTGGTAAAAATTTCTTGTGCCTTCTTAGGGTTCTTGAGTGGTACGTTAGTTTGGGTCCGTTTGAAGTTATCTCACTTTATCGAATTGCAGCGTCCAAATCTACATGCTGGGCATTCTGTGTGGACAAAGTGGCTGCTTCTTTTTCTTTCTCTTTCTTTCTTTCTTTCTTTCTTTCTTTTCTCTCTCTTGTTGTTATGGTCCTATGGACAGACAAGGCGACTTGACTGCTAGGATTCACATCATGAAAGCGATAGTACCACGAAAATAGAAGGCCAATTCAAAACACGCTGCCCTCGAAGTTTGAATCTGTAGACCAATTTGTACGGATTGCCTGTGATTGCTAGAAATTTAGGTCACCATTTGGAATGGTGGGGTATTTGTCACGGCTATGCATATATATACCTTTTCAGGGGGGTGGGGGTATTGATCGATAGTAAAAACATAGAACATGAGCTCCATAGCATTAGAAACCGCATCATTGTTATTGGGTTGGGTCAATGTCAAGCCTTATTGATCGATAGTAAAAACATAGAACATGAGCTCCATAGCATTAGAAACCGCATCATTGTTATTGGGTTGGGTCAATGTCAAGCCTTCATGTGTATGTTTATTAGAGCCTGTTTCTTTTTTTATTTTAAAAATACTTTTAAAAAAAATTAATTTTTTTTATTCTTTTTTATAAATTAATTTTTTTATATATATTTAGATATTTTAATATACTGATATTAAAAATATTTAAAAAAATATAAAAAATTATTTTATTATAATTATGAGTGAAAAATATTATAAAAAAATAGTTACCATACTCGCAACACGCAACACGCAACAGTTCTCTTAATTCTTAATGAATTGACACTTGAGAGCTTCTTAAATAGGTCAGTCAGACAACGTTATAAATAAATACTTAAGAGATCTAGTTGAAGAAAATTTAAATTTTTTTAGTGTATTTAGATATTTTAATGTTCTGATATTACTTTCAAAATAATTAAAAAATATATATTATTTTAATATATTTTCCAATAAAAAATACTATAAAAAAAATTCTCGCATTTCCATCGCTTCACTTAATTCTCGACGAACACTTGAAAGCTCTTTTAGTGGGCCAGTCAAATAGCGTGTGAGATAGATACTTTAGAGGCTTGGTTGAAGCTTCTGCCCTTGTTTTATTTTGCTTCTTGTTCCTAAAGCTAGATTTATGCCAAAAGGGAGCTTCCTTTCATGTGGAGTTGAAAGAGATCACAATAGCTCAGCAGAGAAGAAAGCAGAACATACCATGGAGGGGGTCTCTCTAGAATTGAAAGTAATTTCCAGCAGAGATCTCAAAGCGTTCAATTTCTTCCAGAAGCTCTCAGTCTATGTTGTTGTCTCCGTTTTTAACGATGAACCAAGGAAGAATGAACAGCAGCGACAAAAGACAGCAGTGGACTTTCTTAGTTGTGTTTTGAAGAAGAACGAAAAGCAACGACAACGCCTGCAGTGGCAAAAGACACCTCTAAACGATGAAGCACAGAAGAACGAACAGCAGCAACTTCTGCAGCGGCAAAAGACACCAGCGGACAGAGAAGGAGGTAGCAATCCTCAATGGAATCATATGATGCAGTTTGATCTCAATACCACTTCACTTCCTGGTCATGGTGATCATCTCTTTTTCAAATTTGAATTGCGCTGCGAAGGTGCCATCTTTGGTAACAAAGCTATCGGGGAAGTTTGTGTTCCATTCAAGGATTTGATTGAGGAGTTTAACGGTAGTGTCAGGTTTGTAAGCTATCAGGTCCGAAACAGCGATGGGAAGCCTAATGGTGTCCTGAATCTTTCCTATGAGGTGAATGAGAAAGTCCAGAAGGAAGGAATTGATAGTCCAAAAGTTGATTTGCCACCAAGAATTCGTTTCTCATCACCTAAGAAAGTTCGTTATCCATCCGTAGAGGTAGAGGTCGATGTTAAGTCGAGGAACGCATGCTTATACCCTTCCCTGGATGATATCAGCTTCAGTTCCCCTTCACCAGGCACCGGGTTGCCTTCAATGGAGCTATCTCATCCAGTAAAGGTATGTTACACTATGCCTCCGCCAACCTTTCCATTACAACTTCCACCATCAGTTGCTGTGGATCACGGAGTGCATCAGCATCAATATCCATCGCCACTGACACAGAAGAGTCCAGGTTCATATCGGTACACAACAAAGACGCCAGAGTATGGTTGCGGAACATGTGGGTATCCTCGAGGTTGGGCAATCAGGGATGTAATGTTTAGCTAGTTAGATTAGCAGTATTAGTGAATGTTGGTGTTGATATTTTTCACTTGCAGGCCGGTGGCTGATGTGATTTCATTTCTGTATGAAACAACCCCCCTCTGCTTACTAGCTAGGGACTTGTGATCTAATTTTTGCTATGCCTGACATGTTTCCTAAGTACTGCTCCTGCCAGTACGATCTGTTCATACATAATAAAAAGGAATGCCAGTTCTTTTCTCTCTGATTCCTTCTTTTGCAGAGGCCAGGGCATCAAGATTTGCTTCCATTTCACAAGCAGCGTTCCCAGATCGATTGCTGCCTAGTTGTTATCTCTTCATCATGGCTGAAGCTTGTAATTGAAACAGGCATCTTAGTTAACAAGATTGAGGTAGACGGACAGGCTATCAGATGGTCCACTGACCATCAACCGTGAAAATTTGGCGATAGAAGGTCAAATCGACTGTATATTATTTCTCAAGGAATTGACGAGACAATTTGCACAAAACTTGACCAATTCCAATGGAAATTGGTTGTTAGAATCTTTGACTGCAACTATTGATCATGGCGTTTAGCTAGTTAAGGATTTGTTAGGCATGTCTTGTCTAGACGAGTTTTTCTTCTAAATCAAATGCATAGTTGTATCTCTGCGTAAGAACTAAGAAGACACCTCTCATTTGCCTTCCTCACTCGAACGAACGAACCAGCAAGGCGGGCTCTTCTTGTTGGATTAATTAGAAGCACGACTTTAGCAGTTCCATTCCTTTGCATTTCCTCCTTCAATTCCTTTATGCATTAATCTGCTGTTTCCTTGTCTCGGACTCTCTTTAGATTAACAGAGAGAAGCTACAATTATGATTTTTGATGATATTTTTTAAATCTTTTTTTTTATTTAATCACAAAGTAGAAAGGAAAAAAAATAAGAATAGAGTTATAGAAAAAAAAATGTATTTTTTTTACATCAAAACTGTATTTTCTTATTCATGTAATCTTGTTATTTTGACAACAAAATGATTATTTTTTTATTGGCATCATGGTTTATTGAATAAAAAGTAATAACAGTCAGCAAAAATATTCACAGAAATCATGGTGATTTGAAAAAAGAAAAAAGTAAGAAAAAACATGTACAATTTTAATAAAAAAACCATTATGTATTTATTTTTTCTTATGAAAAGCATTGTTTTTTTAAGTAAAAACTTATTATGGTTATGAAAGTAAATTTTAGTAAAAAAATATAAATAATTTAATTTAATTTTATTAAAAAAAATATAAATAATATAATTTTTACGGTTTTATATGAAAAATACAAGAGCCATAAATATAAATACAATATATAAGAAAAATTATAATATAAAAATACATGTCTCACTCAATATTAATAAGCAAATTACTTTAAAAATACACAATTATTCATGAAAAAATTATTAATATTATCATAATTTTTTTAAAAAAAAAGTTTAAAATTAGATAATTTTTTAAATATTATCTTACTAAATATTTGAAGCTCAAAAACCCTGGACCCACCGGGGCTATCCAACAAGATTTCGTCTAGTTAACCGATCACATCCTAGCCCAGTCTTCAAAAGCTTATTCGCCACCATTTAATCATTGACCACTGTTCTAATTCTCATGGAAGGTTTGTCACTGACAGGCTTTTAGTTTTAAATATTCCAGATAGATGGCTTTTGTTATGCTGTGGTCCGGTCTAATTTATTTTTATATATATAAAAAGTGGTCCAAAATACATCACCGTCGTCTCTTGCCCCAAAAGCTTTTTTTTATATATATATATTTTTGGCTTGGATGGCGTTATTGTATCATCATCCACACTGACAAAAAGAGATTATGATAGCGTGCTGATCTAGCCAGCCACACGTGAATATTGAAGTTCCGGTAACTGCCTCCTCCTCCTCCTCCTCCTCCTCCTCCTCACGCTAAATCATAATTGATGGCTAAAAAGCTTTCTACTTTACACTTTTGATCGACAAACCGTCTACTTCAAATTGAATCATCATTTCCAATCAAAGGTAGATACAGAAGGTCTAATGGAAGCAAGCAAGAATTTTCAGGGACATTTTATTTCTGAAGCAGGAGAGTCGTTTTTTAACCTTTCCACTTAATTACTTGCTTGTTTTATATACAATTTTTTTTCCCTTTAATTGAAAAGTAAAGGGACCATATGTGACTTTTAGCACGACGGAAGACACTATAGGCTCCGTTTGAGAAAGCCATGGCTTTTAATTGTAACGAGATGGTATGCCCATACGCTGTCGCAGACTTGTAAAACAAATGTACTTGATAGTGTTATAATTATGAACCAGCGCTAGATAATTAATAAAAACTAAAAGTATGATGGAGCCAATATTTCATGATGGAAAAAAAAGTTGTGTTGGTGATCACAAACTTAGAGACTGAACAAAATGATTTGTAGCAATCCACAGTGTTTTGTGAGGAAAGATACAGTGTTTTTGCCACCTGATTTAGCTTTTCTGTTAATAAAAAGCAAAAAAAATTACAAAACTAAATTCTCTACCAACTGAATATTAAAAAAAAAAACCCAACAAAGATAATTTTGGAAGGAAAAAAACCCACGAGGAAAAACGTTGTAGCAATTGACAATGTTTTGTGAGGAAAACTACAGCGCTTTCTCTAATAAAATCGACAAAGATAATTTTAGAAAAAATCATAAAAAAAATCATTTAGAGAAATACTGTAGCAATTCACAGTGTTTTATGAGAAAAGCTATAACACTTTCCTCATATGATTTAGCTTTATTGTAATTATAATTCTTAACCAACTCAATATTCAAAAAAAATTCAATAAAGATAATTTTAAAAAAAATCATAAAAAATCATATGAGAAAACACTGCAACAATTCACAGTGTTTTAAAGAAAAAAATTACAAAGCTAAATTCTCAATAAATTCAATATTAAAAAAAAATAAAATCGACAGAAACAATTTTAGGAAAAAAACAGGAAAAAAACATGAAAAAAAACAATGTTGGAAACACCGTAGCAATTCACGGTGTTTTGTGATGAAAGCTATAGTGTTTCCCCACATAATTTAGCCTTATTTGTAATGACTTGTAATTGTAATTCGCAACCAACTCAATATTAAAAAAATAAAACTGACAAAGATAATTTTTAAAAAATCATAAGAAAAAAAAACCATGTTGAGAAATACTCTAACAATCCACATTGTTTTGTGAGGAAAGCTATAATGTTTTCTTCACATTATTAAACTTTATTACAAAGTTAAATTCTAACAAGCTTAATATTAAAAAAATAAAATCGACAAAGATAATTTTGAAAAAAAATTTACAAAAAAAAGAAAACACAAAAGAAACTGGAAAAAAAACCATGTGGGAAAAAACACTATGGCAATTCACAGTAATTTACGAGGAAAGTTACAGTGTTTTTCTCACATATTGTAGCAGTAATTTTTAACCAGCTCAATATTAAAAATAAAATAAAAAAAGATAATTTCAGAGAAAATCATCGAAAAAAATCATGCGGAGAAACACTGTAGCAATCAACAATGTTTTAAAGAAAAAAATTACAAAACTAAAATCTCAATCAGCTCGATATTAAGAAAAATATCAACAAATATAATTTTGAAAAGTCAAAAAATAAAATGGGAAAACCATGTGGGAAAACACCGTAGCAATCCATAGTATTTTAAAGAAAAAAAATTAAAAAGTGAATTTTTTAACCAGCTCAATATTAAAAAAATAAAATCAACAAAAATAATTTTGAAAAAAAAATAAACAAAAAAAATGGAGGGAGAGTTGGAAAAAAAAAAGAAAAGTAATTTTGGGAAAAAAAGAAAAAAGAATCAAAAAAGAAAAAGAAAAAAAGGGCAAAGTTGGAAGAAAAGGAAAAGGTGAAAAAAAAGATGAAAAAAAACAAAAAAGAAAAAGAAAAAAACAAGAGAGGAATGTAATGTAGATTACTAGTGTAATCCACAGTACATTGGGTGTGGGTGAACAATGAATTCCCCACATCCTTTAGCTTATTATTTAATTATAGCTTCTAAACATAACACATGAAAATAATTGTAAATTAATTTTTAAAGTATTAACTGTAAAAGCTATTAAATATTTTGTTATTAAATCCTAATTTATTAGTAATTTTTTTAATTCTCAAAATATCTTATTATATGAACCAATGCATTAATTATGTGATGAGAATGATTGTATATAGGTGTATTGAATGGCTGAAAATAGATTAAAGAATTTCTTGAGTTATTTCATCCATTTATTGTTGATTTTTCTTACATTTATTCTTCTATTCAATATTTTTATTAAAGAGTTTAAGTTCAGTTTTTGTATATAAATATCAAGTATAATTTATTTGAGTTCGTTAGACCTTATTTATAAGTGCATATGAACAAAAAGAGATTATTGGAATCCTTAAAGGTTTGTTGAAGTTAGTTATTTTGCACAAACTGAGAGGCAATAAAACCTTGAGGACAAATTATTAATCCTTGAGGACAAATTATTAATCCTTGACAATAACAAAAAAATTCAAGTTAAATTCTTTTTCTAAAGACTTCAACAAGTAAACGCTCTAAACTAATTTTGTTGAAGTATGGTTTCAATACTTGTCTAGTTTGCATGCTAAGTTTGTTTTTTTACATCTCTTACAAGTTTATATATTTGCTCAACATGTATGCTAGCTAGATTTTTAGATTTTTATAATAATTGTAAGTTTACCATGTTTTTAGATGCTTTCATGATTATAAACTAAACAAATATGCCATCTGTTTAATAATCTAATCATTTTATGATTAATTTACAACAATATTAAAGCTTTTTTAGTAGTCCCTGTTTAGTTTATATTTTTTTGCGATAACTAGATTAATAGTTAAAGAGGATGTCGTAATCTTTGTGAAATCAATATATTTCATAACATGATTTTTAAAATCTTGCCTAGTTGAAATATAATAAGCTATTATCAAACTATATTTTGTTAAAATATCAATATTGCCTTGATATTTTATTTTATATACTTGCTTTGAAAAGCCAATTATATTTATGTAGGTTTGGCGGGTTAATACGATTGACTCGAGTTTTTTTGTTTATTTTTTTAATTGATTTTTTTCAATTTCACCATTCAGTATTTTTAACATTTGATTGATTATGAATTAGGCTTTGTCATTTATTTTAGTTTGTTTTCTATGAAGTTATCTCAATCTCATGACCCGGATTATGAGTTTTGCGAGTTAACTTTGGTAGACTTAAGTCAGTTTATTGTGTCTTTTTTTTAGATTGAATTTTTTCTAATCTCATCATTCAACAATGAGTTTCTTTGAAATCAAGCTTCATAATTTGTTTCAATTTGTTTTACATGGGGATTATCATGGTCTTATAACCTAGATCACGGATTTGAAAAGTTAACTCAGGTTGTTTCGAGTTGATCTAACATGTTATCTTCTCGATATTTTTAAAAAAATATGTGGTCTCGAATTTTTTATAGTCAAATTACGTTTTTACCAATTGCCAAGTTATCTTTGGATTCGTCGAGTCGATTGGGTCAACTCCCACGCTGTTTAATTTTTTTTCTACTATAAAATATGGATGTTTCTTTTTACGTTTTAAAAAATGATCTCACTTGTAGCATAGCGCAAGCCAATGATCTCGTATTTACTAAATATGAATGTTTAAATTTTGAAATTATATCTAGATACACGATGTTGTATTTAAAATTTCAATTGCATAATTTCAATTTAATTTTTCTTTGGATTTAAATTGGAATTATATATGTTGAATTAATATTTTGTTTTTTTACACACACATATATGAACAATATAACCCCACAATGACATGCTAAAATACTTTGAAACCAAAATGTATTATTCTAGTTAAAAATAAAACGGCAATCAGAATGAAATTGACAACCTTGGCAAAAACGCCTTTTCATGAAACAATTTCTTTTTGATGAAGTCATGAAAAAACTTTAAAAAAAAATGACTTTCCCTAACTGATAAGTTTTGGGCCTAAGTCGTACCTGTAAAATAAATTCCTCATGGAAAAAGAGACACTTTGATACTTAAATCAATATTTGAGTTTTTATCTGGTTACAAGCATGTGAAAATTCAAGAAGATAAAAATGATGTTTTTTATGTGAAGAGAAGGGATGTGTGTTCCTTGTTTTGATTTTTATCTGTATAATGAAGAAATGCAAGGGTAAGTGTTCAGATCTCCCTCCTCTCTCTCAAAACCTAAGAATATATAGCTTGAATAATATCCAATAAGTATCTTAAAAATATATACAAAAACACATGTTGAAATACTATTCATAGATAGTATGATTAGTATTGTGCATAAAAAATACCTTGCAAATATTGCTATTCATGAATAATAATACGAGATAAGACAAGGTAGCTCGATCTGACTGAATAAACGGAAAAAAGGAGAGAGAGATTAGAGAGTTGAGCTCAGTTTGATTAAGTCTGAAGGCTCGTTCTGAACAAGTTTTGTATAATAAATACTATTCATAAATAGTAGACAAGACCATACCAAACTAAAAAAATGAGAGACAAACGAAAGAGAGAGAGGAACTCTCTCAGACCGTGACCTAACTTAGGGGGCGTTTGTTTGATTTTCAAACTTTATTGTGTTTGTTTGTCATTAAAAAAATTGATCAACAGAAAACACTTTCCAGTCAAAGAAAAATTTGGCTTGGTTTTCAGGAAAGTGTTTTCCTTTTATTTTGGGCGGAAAACACTTTTTGGAAGTTGTGAAAAATTTAGAAGTGTCATATTATTTGCTGATTATATCAAATTTGATCTCAAACTTTTAATTGCTATATATATTTTGTTTTGAATTTTTTTTCAATTTCATCACTTAGAATTTAATTTTTATATTAACTTTGTTTCTCATTTTTATAATTGTTATTTGCTTTTCCCTTATCATTTTTTAATTAAAATTTTTTATTTATCAAATTCGATCATCATTCTTTTAATTGTTATTTTATTTGAAACAATTTATGAAATAGTAATTATAATTATTTTAATTTCTTCGTCTTTTAATTTTTTTATTTGTTAGATTTAATCTCTATTATTTTGATTATTATTTATTTTATTTGAGATAATTTATGAAATTATATATTTTTTTTCAATTTCATTCTCAGTCAACTTTTTAATTTGTAAGATTTGTTCCTCATTATTTTAATAAACTTAAAAAAATATTAATAAAATATTTTCCAGCTTATTTTCCATGACATAACTAAACACTGGAAAATGTTTTCCAACTTATTTTCCATTACACTACCAAACATCGAAAAATAATTCACTTTCCAAAAAAAAAACTACTTCCTAGCAAACAAACGGGCCTTAGCTGGTTTTTTTTTTGTACATCACTTTTCTTTCTTGGATGGTTTTTTTACTTTTATTAATGTGGTATTTTCTGAAACAGTTAACTCGGTATTTATTTTTAAAAAATCTAACCATTTCATGTGGAGAGCAAATCATGAATCTATCATTTGAGTTATACGCTAGCTAGTCTTGCCTTTTGAATCGGCATTATTGAGTTGGAAATTCCATCAAAAAAATTTATTTATTTATAAATAAACATAAACATGAACTTACTTGTCAGAATAAAGGGGAAAAAACAGAAGCAATTCAGTTATTTTTTTTCGGTGTCAAATTGCCATTGCTGTCTGGGATTCTTGAAGCCTTCCCAAATTCAAATTTAACATTTGGGCTTTCAAGTCCGAATTTCTGAAATGGACCAAAACATACTCTAGCCTAACCCAAAATTAAGGATGAACTTGGGCTCTATAGCTAATAAATAGTCCAGACCCAGAGTGCAGCCACGTATGCCAAATTGGCGCCAATACTTCCCGCCAAAACAACGCCCCCGCCACTTTCTCATAAGTACAGTGTATGGGCTGAGAAAAAAGAAATTCCCCAAATCTTGCATTTCCAGAAACCCCCCTAAAAAGAGATAATGGCGTCTGGCAATTCTGGAAATCCACCATCATCGCCGGATTCTCCAACCACATCTGCGGGATTCAACACCGATCAGCTCCCTCACAACACCAGCCAGAACTACACCGACGACGACGATGAAGCCGCCGTTGATCCCCAAATCCTCCCTGAAGAGCCTGAAGAACCCGAAGAAGAAGAAGAGGAAGGAGAGGATCTATTCAACGACAATTTTATGGAGTCAGTTTACTAATTGTTGCTCTTATTGTTATGATGATTATTTGCTTTTTGTGTGAATGTATATTTATACGTGGGATGAAATGTAGTGATTATCGGAGAATGGATGAGCATGATCAGTACGAGACCGTGGGGCTGGACGAATCGTTCGAGGATGATAGGGATCCTGATCAGGTGATTCAGGATCGAAGGGAGGCTGAGTTGGAGCTCGAGGCTCGTGATGTTAGATTTTCGAATCGGAAGCTCCCTCAGCTTCTACATGACAATGGTATCTTCTTCTTCACTAATTTGTAGCTGTTATGCAAAAATAAAAATAAAAAAGAAACCCTAAAGTTGGCTTTTTTTTTTTTAAAAAAAGACAAATTCAGTTTCTTTTTTGCTCTCTGTGAGTTTAAGTTAGTTGATTTTGTCATAACTAATTGAGAGGTTTATAGATTCAAATTCAACGCGATCTATGCTTTTGAAGCTGCCTGTATCATAGTTTATACCTTAATTTCGTTAGATGTCATTGTGCTGCGCCTCTGTTTTTGACATTGTTGAGTCTTGTTCTTGTGGGATATTTTGTTCCTGTGTTATAATTAGAAGTTAAGAGATATTTTTTTATATAAGGTTAATATATTCAAATAACGAATATGAGCTAATATGATTATGTGATACACATTTTATTTATACAGTAAGTACATTTTAAAATTTTAGCCTTTCACTTCTCTTAGCATGTCCAATGGTACTTGAAATCTTTTTTTGGTGAAACTCAAATTTCACTGTTTGTTCAGAAATTTGTTGAATGTATGATGTTAAGAAAGTTGTTCATGATTGGAAATTTGGTTGCAGATACGGATGATGACAGTTACAGGCCTTCAAAAAGGTCTAGAGCTGATTTCAGGCCCCCAAGAAGCTATGATGATGTTGATACTGACGATGGTATGCAGAGCTCACCAGGTAGATCACAGAGTAGACATTCAAGGGAAGATGTGCCTATGACTGATCAAACAGAGGATTATCAAGATGAGGTGATGAACAGTATTATTTAATCTTTTCGCTTCATTTTTGAGAAAATTTTGTGCTGTTTCATACGAAGCATTATGCTATTTTTCCTCATTACCAAAGTGATACCTATGTAGGATGAAGATGGCGATGAAGGCGAGTTTGAGATGTACCGTGTCCAAGGAACTCTCAGGGAGTGGGTTACCAGAGATGAAGTTCGTCGTTTCATTGCTAAGAAGTTTAAGGAATTCTTACTTACATATGTCAATCCAAAGAATGAAGATGGATATTTTGAATATGTTCGACTGATAAATGAAATGGTGTCAGGTGAAACATCTGTCAAATGTGATCTTAGCTTGTGATTGTGTATGCTAAAAAATTTATGCACTGACCAGGCCCTCGCTGTTGTTAATCAATGAACTTACTTAATATTATATCTGCAGCCAACAAGTGTAGCTTGGAGATTGATTACAAACAATTTATTTATGTCCATCCCAATATTGCCATCTGGCTCGCTGATGCCCCTCAATCTGTCCTAGAGGTCATGGAAGAAGTAGCCATGAAAGTTGTCTTTGATTTGCATCCTAACTACAAAAATATCCATCAGAAGATCTATGTCCGCATCACCAACTTACCAGTCTATGATCAGATCAGAAACATCAGGTATTGTTAATTATTTAATTTTTACGACTTTTTCTCCCCTTTGCCATGAGGTTTCAACTTTGTACATTCTGTTTTTCAGGCAAATTCATTTGAACACTATGATTCGTGTTGGAGGAGTTGTGACTAGGCGATCTGGTGTCTTCCCTCAGTTGCAGCAGGTAAAATATGATTGCAACAAGTGTGGAGCAATTTTGGGACCATTCTTTCAGAATTCTTATTCAGAAGTCAAGGTTGGTTCTTGCCCTGAATGCCAATCAAAAGGACCATTCACTGTTAACATTGAGCAGGTAAATATCTCATATCTGTCCAATATTCTCCCTTCCCTTGCTGAAATGTCTGAGAGGATGAAGAAATTATCGTTAATCTTGTATTTCAGATATTCCTTGTTGTATTAGTCTCAGTTGAGCATCTTTGTTTCCTTGTCCTAATAACCAGAAATAATATGATCTTAAGAAATTTAACTAGTTTTCGACAAGGTTATTTTTGCAGTTGTATGGAGTAGATTCATAGACTTGAAACTCGTTGACATAGTTTTCTACGTCTTGCTGCAGACAATATACAGAAATTACCAGAAGCTTACACTCCAAGAAAGCCCTGGAATTGTGCCTGCAGGGCGGCTTCCAAGATACAAGGAAGTGATACTGTTGAATGATTTGATTGACTGTGCACGCCCTGGGGAAGAAATTGTAGGATCCCTTTCTTGGACTTGCTTGTTTTTGCTTGCTTGCTTTCTTGGTGGCTGCTTCCTCATTGTCTTTTTTTTTCCACGTGATGTTTCTCAGGAGGTCACTGGCATATATACAAATAATTTTGACTTGTCTTTGAACACAAAGAATGGATTTCCTGTCTTTTCCACTGTAATCGAAGCAAACTATGTCACAAAGAAGCAGGATCTCTTTTCTGCATACAAGCTCACTCAGGAGGACAAAGAAGAAATTGAAAAGTTGTCTAAAGACCCAAGGATAGGGGAAAGAGTGAGTTTCCTTTGTTTTCTTTTGTGTGGACCATGGTTTCTGTTATATCATAAAAAACTGCTTATGATTACATTCTTGAACTGAATTTTTAGATTATCAAGTCTATTGCCCCATCCATCTATGGACACGAGAACATAAAAACTGCATTAGCTCTGGCTATGTTTGGAGGCCAAGAGAAAAATGTTGAAGGGAAACATCGGCTGCGAGGAGACATCAACGTGCTTCTCCTAGGTGATCCTGGCACGGCAAAATCTCAATTTCTGAAGTAAGACCTATGCTTAGACAATTCTAAACGGTCTCTTTCTTGAGATGGTATAATGGCAATGGTGCATTAACCAAGGATGATATTTTTTTCTCAGGTATGTTGAAAAGACTGGACAGAGGGCCGTGTATACTACTGGTAAAGGGGCTTCTGCTGTTGGTCTAACGGCTGCAGTGCACAAGGACCCAGTGACAAGAGAGTGGACCCTTGAAGGAGGAGCCCTTGTTCTAGCCGATAAAGGGATCTGCCTGATTGATGAGTTTGACAAGATGAATGATCAGGACAGGTATGAAAACGTTTGTTTATTTCTTGGTAATCTGAGTTCCTGTTCCTGTTGCTGTTGTGAGCAATAAAGATCTACCCGTGATCAGGGTGAGCATCCATGAAGCAATGGAGCAGCAGAGTATTAGTATATCCAAGGCTGGCATTGTTACTTCTCTCCAGGCTCGGTGCTCTGTTATTGCCGCTGCAAATCCTGTTGGAGGAAGGTATTCAAGTTGATAAATTTATTTAGTTTCTAAAACTGAAAATTGGTCGAGGAAAAGCATGCAGAGTTTTTTTTTAATGGGATACTCATCAGGTGGGCCAAATGTGAAAACATTTGAATTTGCAACAAGTTTTTCAAGTGTTAACTTCTTATTTCAATCAACCTGTCAGATACGACTCTTCCAAAACATTTTCACAGAATGTCGAGTTGACAGATCCCATCGTTTCTCGTTTTGACATCCTCTGTGTTGTCAAGGTAACTCTTCTACAAAATCTGATTCTTCTTTTTTACATGTCTACTCAATCTTACCAGGAAGGAAGTTTGATTAATTGCAGGATGTGGTTGACCCCATAGCAGATGAGATGCTTGCAGAGTTTGTAGTTGATAGTCATTTCAAATCACAGGCCAAGGGTGCTAATATAGATGATAGGTCCTATGGCGAGTCTCAGGAAGATCAAGCCTCTGCCAGGCCAGTTGATCCAGAGGTGGCATGCTCAAGCTCTTACCATCATCTTCTTTTTTCTGTTTGTTTTTTGTCATCTTTTCCTTTGATTTTTAATCATAGAGAGATTCTCCATCTTGTTTCAGGTTCTTTCTCAAGATTTGCTGAAGAAGTACTTTACCTATGCCAAGTTGAACATATTCCCAAGGTTTCATGATTCTGACATGGAAAAACTCACACAAGTTTATGCTGAGCTGCGGAGAGAATCTTCGGTGAGACTCATTGCTCTTGTTTCTCTCAATGATTTTTGAGTGGTAATCCTGTATTAACAATCTCTTGACAGCATGGACAAGGTGTACCTATAGCAGTGAGGCACATAGAATCAATGATACGGATGTCTGAAGCACATGCCAGAATGCACCTCAGACAGCATGTCACTGAAGAAGATGTGGACATGGCAATAAGTGTTTTGCTAAATTCATTCATTTCGACACAAAAATACGGGGTGCAGAGGGCTCTGCAAAAGGTACATAAAGAAATTGTTATTTTCTTTTATGAAACCTTCCTTTTGTTCTATATTGTCTGCACTTCTTGACATGCTACTAATACCCACATCAGTTTGTCCATCGTGAAAGGGAAAGAAACAGAGAGAGATGCATGAGTGCACAATACGAAGCTGCCACGTTCTTTACCCTGATTTACTTTTATTTCTTTCTATCTTGACAGCAGTAATAATACTCGACATCTTGAATGCGCTACTGTTAGAAAAAGGTTATAAATAGATGCATGGAAATATGTTTAAGATTCGACTGGTCAGTGGTAATTGGGGTTACTGAACTTTTAGATTTTCAAGTATGATATTTTCAACTCTATTGTTACCCGATGCTTCTGACTGGATTTTGCTGCACTTAGAAATCCCTGCAAATCAAAAACATATCATCGATTTTAAAGCTTTTGGATATAGCTCCCTGTACTGGATTTGCTCCCCTGAACTGTTGGACATCTTTCATCATTTTTGTGTTGCTCACCATTTGCCTATAACTCAGAACCAATTCTGTACTCTTTCACTACCGCTGCAACATGTATGTCATGACACCCTGAATATGTTGACCAGGGGAATTAGCTGATTACATAAATTTTAGTGTTTTTAGAGGTTGATTACTGAAAATAATTGATATACTAATGCAGAGTTTCAGAAAGTACATTACTTACAAGATGGATTACAATAGAATGCTTCTCAATCTTCTACAAGAGATTGTGAACAGAGCACTGCGTTTTGAAGAAATCATTTCTGGCTCGGCGTCAGGGCTTACCCACATAGACGTGAAAGTAGATGATCTGCTGAACATGGTAACGGAAACCAGTACTTTGGTTTGCCTATTTCGTCACAAAAGGGTTGTACCTCGCATTGATTATTATTGACCTCGAGTTTTGATGTATTTTTTGCAGGCTGAAGAGCGTGGGATCAGTGATCTTAGACCCTTCTTCTCGAGTACTGATTTTTCTGCTGCCAACTTCAAGTTGGATGAAGAACGACGAATGATCAGACATCTCCTTCCGAGACACTAAACAGTATCAGAATGTGTTGCACATCATTAGATTAGGCTAATCATTTAGTTAGAATTTCAACAGTGTTTATGGTTGGTATTGGAGGAGCAACAAAAGTAATGATTATCAGAAGAATTTCTCCGGCGATATCTTTGAGGCGTAACTCTTTTTTTCGGGTGACATTCGTTATATATTTTTGTTCGAACAATTCCAAGTAGATTGGAGAACTGTACTTGTGGATTTAAATTCTAAAAGAAATTCTCGCAGGATCTAAATGCATTTTCATGCATGTGGACGCTTTTGTTTTCTGAAAGGGAATGGGTTCATTTCCGATGCCCTCTTGCATGTAGTCTCTAAAAAACTGTTTGCTTGAGGAAAAGATCCGCTTGGTTTGAACTATTTGAGTTCATTTTCTATTTTTCAGAAAAGAACATGAATTTGACCTCAAAAAAAACATCCAAGGGAAACGGATTAAAAAATTTAAGGATTACATACATAGTCTCTGAAATAGGACTGGTTAATTAGCTTCATTATATTACAGGGACTACGTTATAGTCTCAGAATAGAGCACAGGAAAAGAAAGTGGGGCCCAAGTAAAATGTCTAAAAAGACCTCAAAACCTGGTTGGCATAAGTAGCCATTTTTTTTTTATTTTATTCTGGGGAGTCCAATACAACCAGAGAGTAAGGCCTTTACTGGCTGCAAGGTTCCATTGAAATGGAAAGGAGCTGGAAGCTGATTCCTCAGCTTCTGTTGATTGCTTGCTTTGTCTTTCAGATTTGCGCTAGTTATGATGATGTGGTTGGTATCCATCTTAATTTCACTCCTTTATTTACTTTTTAAATTTTATTGATACTCGCAGCTTATTTATTTCCATCATAAATCAATAGCTATGGCTAGTATAATATTAATAATAATCTCATACAGCTTGGTGTTCTTGACTTATGTTTTCAGATGTTTTACGAGCCATTTGATGAATCTTTTGAAGTGGATTTTCTCCGAGAAAGATTACTATCAAGGTTTGCTTTGCTTTTGTTTTTTGATTTTCATTTCTTAAATCCATTTTTTTATTTTTTGTTGCTCTTATTTATAGAAATCTAATGATGATTTTTTTTTCATTCATAGCACTTGACTTGCTTTCTGTTGTGGGTTTTGCTATAAAGTTTGCTTATCATCCTTTTCTTTCTTAGAAAGTACAGACTACAGAGATTGCTTTACTTTTGCGTCTGTGTCTGTTTGTGTTGACCTCAAATATGAACGATGTCTGAAATCAATATACTAATCTGAGCGTGGATGACCTACTCAAGGCTTGACTGTGGGGGGGACTTGTTCTCACGCGCCAAAACTGAATATATATGAACTACGCCTGATGTCTTGGTTAATTGAATGCTAAGCAAACTAGTTTGGTTGTGCTTGGTTCTCTTTTAGAATTCAATGAGCATGTTATATAACTGTCAGTAAAAATCTGTTACTGAAGAAAAATTATAGGGGACAAGGACAGTCATCAGCCGAGGTTTTTTGAACTTGGTGGATGGGTAATGATAAAGGTTTGCTCTGTGTGGTGTATGAGATTAATTTAGTTATCAAGCTAACAAATGTAACTTCATTGGTGTCGAGGGGTCTGTCTACTTGTGATTTTTGTCACGAAGGAAAATTCTAATGTGAAGGGAAAATATGTTTCATAGAGTTGCATTGTAATCATTCTTGTACATTGTTTCAGCTGTAAAAACTAAAGGCTGATTCTGGTACTAGAATCTGTATGGTATTAGAAAATTCTGCCTAAATATAATGATTCTGTATAAACTTGAATATGTTGCAGCTGTCATGATTTACTTTATGGCTGGTTTGGTCTTTTTGCAATTTATGGTTCTATAATGGCATCCATTTTGTATTAGGTGTCTGGAAGCTCTCGAAAAGCGAGGGACGCGATGATTATGGACTTCTTGTCAGTGAGAAGGCCAAAAGGTATGCCATTGTGAAAGAGCTAGACAGTGTATTTAGTCTCAATGATGGAACAATTGTCCTACAGTTTGAGGTTCGGCTGCAAAATGGACTTGAGTGTGGTGGTGCCTACTTGAAGTACCTCCGTCCCCAGGAGGTTGGATGGAAACCCAAGGAATTCGATAATGAGTCTCCTTACTCCATAATGTTTGGACCTGACAAGTGTGGCTCCACCAACAAGGTTCACTTCATCTTCAAACTCAAGAACCCCAAGAGTGGGGAGTCTGTAGAGCACCATCTCAAGCACCACCCTTCAGTGCCATCTGACAAATTCCCATGTCTATACTGCAATATTGAAACCAGATAATGAATTGAAGATTATAATAGATGGAGAGGAGAAGAAGAAGGCAAATTTCCTATCTGCAGAAGATTTTGAGCCTGCTCTTATTCCACCCAAGACAATTCCTGATCCAGATGACAGGAAACCAGAGGACTGGGACGAGCGGGCAAAGATTCCAGATCCAGATGCAGTGAAGCCAGATGATTGGGATGAGGATGCACCAATGGAAATAGGAGACGAGGATGCCGTGAAACCAGAAGGGTGTTTGGATGACGAGCCTGAGGAATTGATGATCCTGATGCTTTAAAGCCTGGAGAGTGGGATGAGGAGGAGGATGGTGAATGGGAGCCACCAAAAAATGACAATCCTAAGTGTGAGCTAGCACCTGGCTGTGGTGAGTGGAAGAGACCGATGAAGAGAAATCCTGCTTACAAGGGAAAATGGCATGCTCCTCTAATTGACAACCCAAATTATAAGGGTATATGGAAACCTCAAGAGATCCCAAACCCTGCTTACTTTGAGCTTGAGAAACCTGATTTTGAGCCTTTTGCTGCAATTGGTATTGAGATTTGGACCATGCAGGATGGCATACTCTTTGACAATATTCTGATAGCTAGTGATGAGAAGGTCGCAGACACATACAGAGAAACAACATGGAAACCGAAGTTTGAAGTTGAGAAAGAGAAGCTGAAGGCTGAGGAAGCAACTGCTGGACATGGGATCTCCAGCTTCAAAGTAATATCCTCATTTCAACCATTCCTCTTTGTTCTGTTTTGTTTTTTGGTGCTGGAAAATGATTGTACTAATCTGCGGTTATTTCACATCCTAACAAACTCTCTTGGTTTGTTTTTTGCAGAAGAAGTTTTTTAACCTTCTCTACAAGATAGGGGACATTCCTTTCTTAGGTGCCTATAAGCCTAAGATCATCGTGAGTGAACAAACTTGGCTGTTTATAGAACTGGTCCTGTATCTCTGCTTAATTTGAATAACTTATCATGGAATTACTTGTCTTGCAGGACCTCATTGAACAGGGAGAAAAACAGCCCAATATAACTATTGGCACCCTTGCTTCCATTGTGATTGTTATTTTCACAATTTTCTATAGAATACTATTTGGTGGCAGAAGACCAGTGGTATGTTGTTTGAATCATAAAGCATTGACACGTTTCTTGAAAGCGCTGTTGCACGGTCTGATCTACATGAAACAATTTCTCTGTAATTTTGCAGGTTGATGTCCCCGAAACAAGCAGTCCTGATGCTGCTGTGACTTCAATCAACCAAGGAGGCAGTAGAGAGAGGGAACGTGAGGATGAGAATGATGATGAGAATGAGGATGAAGATGCTGCTGTGCCTCCTCGTAGGAGGGCTACAAGAAGGGAAACTTGAAGTAGGCATTTGTGTATATAGATAGGCCTACTCTTTGTTTCTAATCCTAGATTGCTTTCTAAATGACATCTTCGAGCTGCAGAATTAGTTTACAAATGGTGCTATCATGTTCATCTTTATGTTTGAATCACATGGTGATGTAATTTTAACTGTAAGATATGATTTCTTAATCCAAACTTGTGCAGCTTTTGCCTTTCTATATGCCGGATGGAGCTCCCTGACTTCGTAGGTTTACCGCCAACCCGAAATTCATTAGAGATCAAGAATAACTAATGAAAAGGCACTGGTATGAATCGCAGTAACACAACTACGATAATGCACATCTCAGAGAACCAATAGTAACCGGTTTCTGGTGAACTAAAACTAAATTCAAACGAGTAATCCGTAGATTTGTCTGAAATCATGTTAGTTTTCATTCTCTTAGAAACCATGTGGTCAGACACTTCGTAAACGCGATGGATGCATGTTGTGAAGCCATGGAAGAGCTCAAAACAAAGTACGATCCCTCGGTGAAATTTTTGGCCTCAAAGCCCTGCTAGTCTCAGATCACGATCTCCTTAATGCCTTGCTTCAGCTGCAGTGTAGAGGATGCAGTGGCACCACATGTTGGTTTATGGCACCCTGCTCGATTGGCTGTATGCTCCAATTTCCATTGCTGGATTACATGGCGGCATAAAACCCACTCTACGACCTCAAGACAATTTCATCTTCCACACCCTTCATCATCGCATCCTTGGGAAATTGAGTGGAGATATAGATTTCAGTATCTTTTCTCTCCTGAAGCAGTGGAGCTGTTTTGCCACATCTGGCTAGAACTTAGAACCAACTGGACAGCCTGGGGGGAATGAAACCGAGATAAGAAGTGTATAGGATGAAAATTTCATATTTCTAAATCGATTCACATGATTTCATGCAGATTGACACAGGAATGCCAATCCATTTCCATCTGATTTGTCATAAACTTGGGAGTTTCTGCTTCTGTCAGGATTGCACCCAGAATATGAGTTGAAATTCTGACCTCAGCAATTTGATGACCCAGATACCAAAATCAAGATGACAGAAACTGAACC
>Ga0325411_1001980_pt1 | contig 22989 bp, 19 predicted proteins | sample PopdelMetagenome_13_FD_206181 | JGI IMG/M metagenome (GOLD analysis project Ga0325411, IMG submission 206181) | Populus deltoides microbial communities from Bellville, Georgia, United States - Xylem-PdIQD-R4 | ecosystem: Host-associated > Plants > Phyllosphere > Stem > Wood/Secondary xylem... | reverse complement strand
CTAGTTATATTATTAAAAGTTTTGTATACGGCAGCAATCTAGCTAGCATGATTGCACACGAGGACCATGTGTGATCACAAATTGGAATTACTGGGGGTTGGCAATACCCAAAATTGTGGTACAATGGTCAATGTGATCAAAATCTGAGACTTAGAGGACCATATGCATAGTTCGCCCAATTCAAGCATTTAGAATAAACGGATATACTTACGTAAATTTGTCATTGAGGTATCGAGAGGTGTGAACCTAGCTTACATGGTAAATCTATGAATGAATTATAATTTTTTTAAAAAAAGGGGAAAAAAAAGAATACATTCTTCAGCCAACTTAAGAAAATAATGGACTGCTTGTCCATGATTTATAAAAAGGAGTGTTTGTCACAGACTTATAGATTGATATCCTCTTCAGGCTCAACCCTTCTTTGAATGACCGAATTCTTGCATCGACTCTTGCTGAAAATCCAACCTGAGTGCTCCACTGCGAGTTTCGTTGTTCTCTCAGCCACATCTGATTTTCTGTAACATCTTTCTTGCAGTGTTTCATTTCTTGGATTATGTGATCGTCCATCGGATAGAGCAGTCTTTGAAAGGCAATGTGTGTGAAGTATGGAAGCAATGCAACAACTATAACAAGAAATGTAGCAATCCAGTACTTAGGTGTTGATCCAATCGATTCTGTGATGATGTTGAATCCTCGTTGAGAGTAGTCTGGAGGGAGTGCACCGTAGGCGACTGCGAAAATGTACCATAACAGGATGCTGCCCCAGATGAAAAGATGTTGGATCCAAGTGAAGTGAGTGATGATGAGAGCAATTTGGCAGTTGACAGTCCATATTATACATGTGTACATAATGGCACCAAAATGTGTGATGTCTGCTACATTTCCTTCTTGTCTGAATGCAGCAGGAGAGAATATGTATATGTTTGCAAGGAATACGACTGAGGCAGCAACTGTGCCATTCAGTATCCAACCAACAATACGGCTCCAAGAAAAAATTAAGTTCCTCTGCCCTTGTCTGTAAAGGGATGGAAACTGTTTCATTTGACAGAAAATGTAAATGCATTAGAAGTCTTCCTTCTCCCTTGTTTATAGGGAAATGTAGGTTCTCTTGCTTGAGCATTACCTGGAGGCATACATCTGACGAAACGTCCTGCTCAAAGACTCCAAGTGATATAACTGGCAATGACGTCAAAAGGACATTGAACATTACCATATACCAATCATCATATAAGGAATCCCCAGAGAAATTTGTGAATATTTCGTAGTAGAATAGAGTGAGGCCGAAAGCAATGTTCTTGTATACAAAGTATAGAACCTGTAGCAGGAGGATGGAAATTTGAGTTCAAAGAAAGAGATGCAGCCTTAATATGTAGATAGTAAATTAACATATGGTAGAAATGGAAACTCGCCATCTTAGAGATTCTCTTGTAACACCAATGCCCATGGACTATGAGTAATCTCTCCAGAAATCGGAACTGGGGCAATGAGAAGTCACTAGCCATGACTGCCTGCAAGCAATAACGGAGATATGAAACTTAATATTCGGCTTAAAATGACAAAAGAGGATGCCAGAAAGGTTTTCCTGCAATGAATTGCGAGGCTTACTTGCATCCCTTCCATTCCACTGATTCCAACTCCAATATCAGCTTCTTGAATCATGCCAACATCATTTGCCCCATCCCCAATTGCCAAGGTTGTCTTACCAGTGTACTCCTTCACCAATCGAGTAATCTGGATATGCCAATGTCTGTGAGCAACTAATATTTCGAAAATGCTAGTCATTGAAGCTCATCGAAAGATGTTTAAGAAATCTTAAGGATTTCTTATTCGAACCAGTTGGAGGAAAAATTAATAGAACTTGTTCAGTAAAAAGAAAAAAAAACTAGAAACAAAGTGGACTTGAGTCAAATCTTGTTTGTAGTGCATCCAAATTGTGTCAATTCTACATACATCAGTGATCAGTGTATTCAAAAGATGCAAAACCTACCAAAGCCTTCTGTTTTGGAGATACTCGGCAGCATATAACAGAAGCACAATTAACAGCTAACTGTAAGAACTGGTCCCTCACATCAGATTTCAAAGCAATTTCAAGAGCTCTTCCATCCAGTACCAAAGCAAAGGGTGAATATTTATTGCTATCTTGGCACATCACTTGGTATGAACTTTCAATCTGGTGCAAAATCTCCTCTTTCATAGCCTGAAAAAATAGGAAAATGCAATCTATTACTAGCTAAGAAAATCTGTAATTACCAATCAAATTCACAGTAAGGAAACAACAATCCATCATTAAGTGTATTTGGGGTTTGCGTAACCATTCTGTTATCTTTTCCACTAACTTATTAGTTTTCAGATGGTGCACTAATGACATCACTCTTTGAAATTGTCACCTTCAGTTGGTTTTTAGACTCTGTTTCTTTGCTCAAAGATACATGGAACTGTATCATGTCCTGCCGAAGCAAGCTGCAAGAAAATCTGCAGAACAGAAGAGAAAACAGGAAGAAAAAAGAGCGCATTAGTAAGGCAGTCCACATTTCTTTTGTTTTCCTATTGGGCTTGTATTTTTCTAGAAAAGTTCACAAATCACAAACCTTACCCGATGTTTATTGCAGTTTCCTTCTTGTCACCAGTGAGCAGCCATATTTTCATCCCTGCTTGAGCAAGTTTATCTATGCATTCTACAACCTGATGCATAAGTCAAGAAAGATGCATCAGTTCCATAAAACAGACTCTCTACTTTCAATCCCAAACATGCATGTACTCGCTCAGAAAGAGATAAGGCTAACCCCTTTCTGTAACTTGTCTTCAACAGCAGCAACTCCTAATAAAATTAGTTCTTTTTCTATCATTTCAGTTGCATGCTCCAGTAATTCTCCTCTTTCAGGACCTACTGTAGTCTTTGCCTGCATAAATATTGAGTTCCACTGTTCGTACTCAGCCAGCTCAAGTACTCGGTAAGCAAATGCTAGAGTCCGAAACCCATCTTCTGCATAATTTGAAAGGTGTGAGGTTGTTGCTTCTTGGTATGCCCCACCATTATCTGCAAGCCTATCGAAGATGATGCTGGAAAAAAAATGTTGAAAAATGAGAACAGAATGACTTAAGTGGAATTCATTCGCTGTTGTACAGAACTGGATTCAAATAATGGAATGAGTGAGTGGGCGACTCACCTATCTGCCCCTTTGCAGAGAAGATAGATTTTACCATCTTCATCTCTTACTATTACAGACATTCTTTTACGAGAACTACTGAACTCCAACAAATTCAACAGCTTGTACTCCCTGAACATAAACCATGACATTAGCTTAACGCTTTTTGACATGGGGGGGGGGGGGGTGTTGGGGGTGGGCATACCTCTTCACCTGCTTCCCGGAGGAAGGATCAAGCTCTTTGAGGGTCATTAGGGATTGTGTCCGCTGGAAAAATTGGAATCCAAATTCTTGTGAAGCAATCAAAAAAGCAACTTCTTCTGGGGACTCTGCTTCATATTTAAGCTTGTCAGTTTGGCCATCTTCAACGGGTATACCTGTGTGACATAGAGCCATGACTCTGAAGAACATTGTCATATCAAACAAGTCAGACCTGTAAATCCACTGGTTGTTCATTAACCTGTCATCCCTGAAGTTGAAACCCTTGATGACCCTGATAACTGATTCTTTCCTCACATCAGAGAGTCTTGAGTTTCTAGCATTCAAATTATCTGCATTTTCTTGACCCCTAAGAATAGCCTCTTGAGTGATAATATCAGCCACGGAAAACTCAGACATTTCAAGGCTCTGACTTGTTGTATCAGATTGGTCAATACTAGATCGATATGCCTCAATGTCAGTATTCATTCGCTTTGAAGCAGCAATATCAACTTCATTTATGTTACCCCCATACGAAATTCCAGCAATCGAGCATTTCCTAAACTCCATCTGATTACAAGTCAAAGTTCCTGTTTTATCTGACAGAATGATTTCTACTTGACCAAGTTCTTCATTCAAATTTGAAGTTCGAGCCTGGACAGACTTACAGGTTGCTTCATCATACATTTTTTTATCCTTGTTAATGAACTTAGCTTGTAGAACCTTGACAATTTCAATGGAGACATACAGAGAAATGGGAATCAAGTAACCATACAATATTAGAGCCCTTATGAACTGAAGAAAACCTGATTTTAAAGGATTTGATGGATCGAAGAGTGGATCAGAATCTTCCAAACTAAGGTACCACCATTGATTCATATCAGATTTTATGACCACAGCAGACCCGATGGAAGTCACTAGTGAGATCAAAAGAAGCATAGAGAAAAGAAGGTAGATGACTTTATCCATCTTTTTCTCAAGCCTGCTTCGTTTAGATGGTGACATGGTGGAATTCCTTACTACTTTCGTATCATGCCCGCTAAAGATCACTGCTCCATAAACATAATCAGTGTTTCGAAGCTTTGAATCTCTTAAAAGTATTTGAGAAGGGCCCAAGGGGTATATTTTATTCTCAAACTCTAAATTCCCCACAAAGGTGTAAAGGCTTGGATTGGGATCCTCGCAACGGGTGGTGGCTTTGAATTCACTGAATTTTGCATCCTCATTCAAATCAAGTGTGACCTCTAAACATCTCTTGATTTTCAGATTCGTTTCTCCATCAAGGTTCATAGTCTCCACATAACAAACACCATCTTCATAGCTGGACGATAGCAAGAGAAGATCGCTCGAAAAGTATTCATCCTTGTTAACCTTAACAACATCTCCTACAGAAATCTCTCTCCATAATTTATCCACAAATAAGCCATTTCCTGCATGAGCCTTTACTGTTCGAGTGTTCACATTCAAGTCCTGCACAGAATTAATGGTAACATAACCATAGCAAGAAAATCCATCTAAATTTCACTTTAAAGTAAAAATATAATCAAATTCTGAAATGTAAAGATGATGGAAAATAAAGTGAATAATTAATAATTAATGGGTGATAGAAGCTTTCAAATGATACAAGGAGAAAAATCAGAATTCATGCTATGTTTTGCAAGAAGTTACCTGCAAAAACCGATACCAATCCTCAACAGCCTCTTTGAGCATGCTGATCCCCACCACAAATACCAACGGAGCAATCAAACTTACAGGTTTAACAGGAGCCAAAGAAGTGATGGACAACGCTGCTGTCAAAAGAAAATACAAATTGGCAACTCTGCGGAACTGCTCGAAAAGTGCTTTGGGTAGAAAAGTGACAGCAGTGTACTTTTTTGTGGATACCGAGTTGTTTGTGTACTTGTAAGGTTTTCTCTTGTGCACTTGAGGTTCATTGCAGAAAACCACCCGAGAAAATCCTGGCTGACCGATGAGCTCCTGAGCAGAATCAGGATCGGATGTGTGTGGTCGAAAGCACGAAAATGAATACAGTTTGCTCCATCTTACCTTCCCCTTTGTTCTCCTAGATGACCCGTGCATCTTTCTCACCACACAAATTTCTGTTAATTCAGTATGTTATAGAAAAACAAAGAAAAAACAAACCTTCAACGATAAGAAATTGTAACTTGCTCTATCATTTCACCAAAACCAGAATTTTCAAGACGAACCCTGATGATTTTAATAGCTGAGTGAGTGTAGTTTGTCTTCATCTACCTTGGATAGAACTCGACATAAAACAATGGGTGCCAAAAACAGCCCACATCATATTGGAAATGTCAACCTTTTAAAATAATTCCTTTCTTTGTTTATTGAGATTCTTCATTTTCTCAATGACCTTTCACCATCACTAATCTTTTCTGAGAAAGATAATAACAAAGCTATATTTTGTACTTTCTGGGAGCATGCCAGCCTTTGACTGGGTGAAACTCACTCATACTTCAGAACTCTCTCATCTGAACATAACCAATGCCAACTTCTTTATGCACACCTTTGAAATTTCCAAAATCGATCAACACTAGGTGAAAATACCAAGAAAAACACATGGTAACTGCAAATTTAAGCTAGCCTCTTTATCAGAAATGATATGCTAGTTAATTTAATATCACTCTGCACCGCCTCTAGATCTGCGAGCCAAATCTTGTAAACTTTCCTTCGAATCTGAGATATTAAATTAGCGGTACAAACGTTCACATGTCTATGTTCATCTTATCATCACCTACTAAAAAATTCATAAATCCCCACTTTTCATGGTTGCTGCATTATTAAACAAAACTTAACATTGTAGTCAACGGTGCCGGAGGTAGACGAATGGCAGTACATGCTATTTGTGTCCTTGAGTTAAAATATTGCTTTCTATCATTCCATTTCCATTCCTATAGAAATATGTACGAATTATTTTAATGCCACTATTGTTTGGGCTCTGATTACAGTATGATGCGTGAACATCAACCAGAAGATGTAGAAGAATCTGATGCAGAATTAAGAAAATCAGTAGAACAGATGGGGTTTTTAATGCAATTAGAATATAATTTGATAGCCGGCTACGAAATGGATTCCATTCGGAATAAGATTAGAGAATAGAATAAACTTCGTAACTTTGTGAAGGGAAATAAAAACGATTGAAAAAAGGACATTGAAACCAACGGCTACTTTTTTTTCCAGAAAAATATTGAGCTCCCAAGTACAAATCAAACAATCCCTCGACCTCAAACACAAATCCAGAAGCAGCCGGCCGAAGTGCTTTCTGCATTAAACACATCGCTTCTATGCTCCCTTTCCTGGATATACAATGTTCAACACGACTATCTTGAACTGTCCGTTTTTTTGTCCTAATTTTTTTTGTTTGACCTCAAGGAAACTCCATATCTTGCTTCAAGCATCATCCAACGTAATTACACAACAACCAGGTGCCTACCGCCAGACAATAGTTTTGTCTAGTGAACCGAGCATTATATTATCTAGGAGCACAATGATCCAGCTACACACAAGAATTTCATCCCATCAAAAGTGCATATGTTTTTTCCCAGAAACTTCAGACCTACCAATGCTGTGCTACTAACAGTATCTTTAATCTCAAATGATCTTCAACTGCTTCATGTCAGAAGTCGATACTAGTCGATAAGAACCAACGTCTACGAACTTTATGCTTCTAATATGCTCATATGATCCTCAAGAGAAGCTTGTAACCAATTTCCTTCACAAAATGGCTGACCTCTAAATCAAAAGAATGGTTTTACTGCAAAGAACATTTCCATTCATATTGGATATTTATCAATTACATCAGAGCAAAGAAAAAATATAAGTAAATGTTCAAATTACCTAAAAAAATATGCATTTTCATGTTTAATTTGACTTGCAATATCAAGTGCCTTATAATACATCAACAGAAAATTTCATCCCATGCCCTGCATTGTTGTATAGGTACTATTTTAGCTGCCCAAGATTCGATCTGAGATTGAAGGAAGGTACTGAGTCCAGACATTGCCATGACTGTATTCCGAGGCAGAGCCACTGATGGATTTGATGCAACTAGTCTTGGGCCCATCGTAGTAGATAATCATGCTGTTGTTAACTTCAGATGATGTGATATCCTTGACCAACCAAGAAGAAGAAAGCTTGAGATATCTGTTGTAAAGTGCTAGCGCAAGTGCTAGATTTTTTTGATCGGTCCTGCAAATAACCCAAGACAGGAAAAAAGACAAGTGGAAAGAGATGAGCAATTCCATAAGAAAATATATGTTCTCCAGCAACCAGAATCTAATGAAACAGTATGAGGCCAGGTGATAACAAAGAGCGAAAAAACTACAGCATTTTGGTCCTGCCTAAATGGCCATGCTGCTTTCAAAATTGAAACTTAAGGGTGCATCAACACTCCATAGAATGTTAAAGCTAATCCTGAATTACTTTTGCATTGCTATTGTTCTGCCCCAAACACTAGGCAAAATGATGAAATAATAACAAATCGATAAACATTCAATTTCCTGCTGTTAAAACACACTGCTCCAAAAATCAAGCCCATAGAATTATATTCCGAGTCACTAGTCTTATAAACAGACAATTGTCAACTGGTACCATGTCAGATTCCTAATTGAAGAAAAGAAAATCAGAAATAGAGGAGAATATGAAACCTTTCTCTCAAATTCAGAGCTTTGCTCCACCATAAGACGGTCTCAACAATATCTTTGTCTAATTTCCTCGCATTAATCACAAGCACACTTAAGTCTGGCAAACAAGTATCCTTTGCATAAGGTGTCTCTGATACCCAAGGCTTTGAAACTGATCTCTGAATAGCATCCAACACATCTGAATTCACATAAGTTTTTAATCTCTGAGAGCAGTCTTCAGCAGTTGCTATAGCATAATCGTCCAAGTCAACTCCAATGAGTTCTTCAACTCTAGCCTGCAATACAAGTAAAGGAACTTGATGACACTGTTCTTTCGGGAGAAACATCAACTGGAGAAATGGTCTATAGCCACATATAGATATCATGAATTATCCTATGACTGAGAAAAGTACATATTTTGATGCCACTTGCCTAAGATAGTATTACAACAAGTTCAGTTTTTTCTACAGCTTCATTTTTGCTTATTGCTAATTTCAAAAGAATTCCCCATTTCATCCAAAGATAAACAAAACAGGAAAAAACTACTATAAACACCAGCAATACAGAAAAAGAAAGGCGATTGTTAAACATATAGAACTAACCTTCATAATTACATTCGCTGAAACGTATATGAATTTGCTCAAGAACTGGTGCACAGTTGGTATGATAAACGGTACTATTTCCTCGTAACTGGGTTTAGCATATTGTTCATCAGAAAAGGCAATCCTCACAATTTCTTTAACCTCTTCCTGCCTACATTATTTCATAATAACATCAATACAAACAAACAGAATACGTGCTCCCCAAAAGTATTATTTAGTATGAAAACATAATAGTAATAGTGTTACCCGTGAATTTCAAGGTTTGAATGTGGAAACAAGACCTTCAACTTATAGAAAGGCACTTTGTCTTCATTCCCTCCAGGGATAAAGAAATGAAAAGAAACCAGTTCTGGATAGCTGATCATCAACAACAAGAAATAAGATATGAGAAAAAAGTTTAACAAAATAGAACAAGCCTTATACAACAAATCCAAACTCCAACAACAAAGAATAACAAGCAATTGAATAAGCCAATGAAAAGACAAAACAATAACTCTAATACACAATATCCAATTTAAATTACTGGTACAAACAATAAACATGCAGAAGGATCTATCATCTAATGCTGAAAATTTGGAACCAAGCAGCTAGCTTTGATCCTTTTTTCAACAAAACTATACAAGGATGAGTTCAAACAAACCTTGAGCTAGTCAGAGTTGAATTTGCAAGTACTGCAAGAACTCTAAGGTCTAAACAATCCATCCATGATACAACATGCACCATTCCATCATCTCCACCTCCATCACCATTTCTTGCATCAAACTCTCTTAACTACAACCATAAAAATAAATAAATAAATAAAATAAAAACAGAACTATTAGCCACGAGTGTATACAATACACCATCAATCTTGACTACACAAACACCATGAAGTTTCGAGCTTGAGCAAAAAAAGTGCATAGAATGAACTTAACTGGAGAAGAAAGATTAGAATGGAGAGGAACCCAATTTCTGGAAGGGTCAAATGGGTCTCGAAAATGAGTGGCAGGTAGTAACTGAAGCAAACCAAGGAGTATAAACAGTCCAAAAGCTAGAAACTGAAATATGGGTCTTGGATTTGGAGCCGGAACTAGACCCGGATAAAGGGGTCCGGCAGTTACTGGGTTGTCTGACGTTTGAGATGATCTTCTCTGAGTTGCAGAATATGCTGATGGCAAGTACGAGGAAGCCATCGACTCTTCTTTTTTTCTTTTGTCGTCGTCGTCGTTCACTTGTAATATGCTGATGGCAAGTACAAGGAACTGAAGGAAGGCATTGACTTCTTTTTTTTTTTTTTCCTTTTTTTTTTTTTTTGTTGTTGTTGTTCACTTGTTCTTGTCTGACGTGAGTGAGTTATCATTAGGGCTGAGCATTTTCGGTTCAATCCGGTTTTAAATCAAAATAAACAATCAAATTGATTTTATTTTTTTAATTTTTTGAACCGAATCGAAAACCAGTTCAAACCGATTAATTTCGGTTCGGTTCAGTTTGGTTTTTTCCCTTCCAAACCGTTCAAACCCAATGGTCCTCTCTGCTTCTCCTACAACCTTGACCACAACAACATCCAACTGCACATAGCGTTGATTGTTCAAGGGAAAGTTCATCCATTTCATTGCAATTAATCAAATGACAGGGGGTTGTAGAAATCCACGAATATGAAAAATAAAAAAAAAGGAATGGATCTACTATTCTAATTCTATTTGTGGCACAGACTTAACAAGAAAATTAAAACCCAAAGGAACCAGATCCATAAGGGAGGGGAGGAAAATCAAAGGTAGAGGGTAAAGTGAGAGAGATGCAGAGAAGGGAGAGGGTGGGGGGTGAGGGGGGGAGAAACTCCTGGCTGATGACCAGTGACCCAAGAAAACGAAAGAATCGGTTATATTTTTCATACGATCTATTCTTCTTTTACAAATCTTATAGACAAACTAATTACAGAGGGTAAAGTGAGAGACAGAGAAGGGAGAGGGTGGGGGGCGGGGGGGGAGAGGGTGGGGGGCGGCTAGGGTTAGGACTTAGGAAGTTTGTATTTATACTTGTTTTTTTTTTTAAAATGCTGGTTGATTGAACCGGTTCGGTTCGGTTTGGTTCGGTTCAATCGGTTTCAGATTTTAGAAACCGAAACCGAACCGAACCGGAATTTTTTTGTGATTTTTTAATCGGTTAATTCGGTTTTTTTTCGGTTCGGTTTTTTCGGTTATTTTTTTTCCGATTTTCTCAGTTTAATCGGTTTATCGGTTTTTTTCCTCACCCCTAGTTATCATTTAGTTATTTTCAAGGATGACGACTCTTCGTTTGAGGACTTTAGGAGCTGACGACTTGCCTTTAGAATCTTACTCTCGTTATTGAAGAACCTGATTTGAATAATGACTCGGTTAAGTTATTGAACCAGTGGGTTACTGGTCAATGCGAAAGGCAATTGTGACATTTTATACATATATCTTACTGCATATAAAGTATAATAATAATAATAATAACAGAATAATCGATGAAGTATAAAGTGTCTTTTTTTCAGGAGGAAGTATCAGGTTCAAGCTCCGCAAGCTACAAGTTCTCCCTCATTTTATATATAAAGTAGTTGGGTTTGGTCGTAAATTCTAGGTCCTTTACTTATCTAATCTTTAATGTTATCTGATGAAAATGGAGTATTTTATTGGCTCAAAACCCATTTTTTCTTACAACGAGCGAGGCCTGAAAAAGATCCAGACACGGATTTTAGACACAGACGCGAAGCCTGGGTTCCGTGTTCAGTTACGGCCACTTGACCTGGTACCTTTCGCGCGCGCGCGCGGTGTGTGTGTGTGTGTGGCGCTGGCTTATAAGTCGCCAGGCCCCTGACGCTTTTATTAATTTGTATGGCTCCAGGCATCTGGCTTAGAGCCATAGTAGTATATTAGCCTCTACTTTGATGCAGTCAGATTTTTTTTTTTTTAATTTAAAAAATATTATGAATATGAAAAAAAAAATTAGTATTTTTAAATTTAATCAAGCGATTCGATCTTGAAACATGTCAATTCTGCTTTTTACATAACCCAAGTTCCAATTAAACCGCATGAAAATTGACCTAAAATGAATCAATTAATTTAATGGGCTCAAAAACAATTTGGATGACTGGTAAAAGCATGATATAATTTTAAAAAATCTTTAACACAATAAATTTTTTTAAAAATATTGAGACGATGCTAGATTGAATCGACCCCGGTCACCTTACGATCTAGATCATGAACTTTAATGAGTTTAATAACTTTGTTGTTTTTGTAAATTATTTTTATTATAAAAATAAATGCTTGTAAAATCAGGCATCAACTCTAAAAAATATGTTTATTTGAGATTGTGATAACCCTATAAAAAGTACATAAAAATAAATCATGAATTTTATTTTCCAACCAATTCAATATTAAAAAAAAAGTGAAATAAAAAAACAATTAAAAAGATTGAAGGACAAAAACAATATATATTAGATTTGATGGATAAATCCAACAAACCCGTGAATCGGGTAACCTAAGAGGGTGATACTGGTGCAAAGTTTGGAAGAAATATCCGAAATGGATCCTGATAGAATTGAGGTTAGACCATTATCATTTCTCCTCTGCATTTGTTTCCTTATCTTTTTTTTCTTTTTTTTTTTTTTGAAGTTATAGATATAGTAAATCAATCTCCTTCAATTTTGGAACTATACTACTGCAAGGTTGTGAATTATATGATACCACAAAAGATTGTGAATTATAAGAGATTGGTTTTATAGCTGTGGTTTCCCAACTTCATTCTTTATTTTTCATTTTTTTGGTTTGTTGTCTGTTTTGCTACAGTCGCGATCTTTGTTTGTCAAGAACCTGAATCTCAAGACTGCTGATGGAATTTTGAAAAAGCACTTTGGTGAACACATGAAAGAAGGGAGAATCCAAAGTGTCAGGGTAATAATCTAGATCATTGTAACCTTAACTGTATTGTATATTCTGTATCACTCTTATGTTGGATTTCATTTCATTCGTTTCTCATGCAGATAAAGAAGCACATGAAAAAAGGGGAAGAATGTTTCAATGGGTTTTGGCTTTATAGAGTTAATTGATTCTGTGGAAACAGCTACAAATATCTGCAGAGATCTACAAGTAATTACAAATCCAGACATTGTGTATAGTTGTTGAAATCTGCTGCTGTTTTTGCTCACCTTCATTTTTCCAATCTTTTGTTCAGGGAACTGTTTTGGATGGCCATGCTCATATTTTGCAACTTTGCCATGCCCAGAAGGATGAACATGCAGTGAAAAAGGCTGGGAAGGATAAGAGTTCTACAAAACTACTTGTGAGAAATGTAGCTTTTGAGGCAACAGAGAAAGATCTCACACAACTATTTAGCCCATTTGGCCAGGTGATTATTTTGTTTCAGAAAATTTCTAAACCATGCTTATTATCCAATCAATAGGACTAAACGTTTATAACCAATGCTCTATTTTTCAGGTTCTGGAGAGAGCAAAGGAAGGTGAGAGCTTGGAAGAATTACGGGCTCGCAGCCTCGCACGTCTGGCAGCACAATTTACCGACGAGCAAAATGGTTTCCAGAATCCAGCCTAGTTATCCAAAAAGAGGAAGGACGTCACTAAATTGGACCAAGAAAGCATGAAGTTCTGGAGAATAACAGACTAGTGCTTTAAGCAAATATTTTCTTGTATTATGGAGCAGAGAAGAACCGGGTTTGTCAATGGTTTTAGGTTATAGATTTACCTTTATCTTAGCTGGCCCCAGTTTTGCTTTGTTAGGAGCTGATTTTTGTTTACTACTGTTTTGTCTAAGCAAATGAGTGACTGAATTTTCCTTCCTATCCCCTTATTTATTTTTATTTTGTAAAGTAACTTGATCGTGCCTGAGTCAGAAAGAAAATTTAGTTTAATTTTCATCCACGAGGACTCTCTTTATGCTTATTCTTGCAGGCCCGCAGCCGCAGCCGCAGCCGCACATATATCAGGTGTCTTTGTAATTGGGCACATGGAAGATATGCGATTTATAACATCCGTGTAATTTCCATGAATCAACCTCCTTGCAAGGAGCGCTCAACTTCTAGGTTTTCGGCAAGTTTAACATTCCAGTCCAGTTATGTTTTTTTTTAAAATTAGTTTTAAATTATTTTTTTAATATTTTTAGATTATTTTAATATATTAATATTAAAATAAAATTTTAAAAATAAAATATATATTATTTTAATATATTTTTGAGCAAAAATCACTTTTAAAAAGAATCTTTATTACGCTTCTAAACAAGCCTTTCATCCGTGGCAATTAACGATTTGCATGTCTGATGCTTTTTTAGGGGGGAACAAATGAAGGCAAGAAGACGAGGATCATTGTTCCTGAACAACTTGGACATGACCTTTAGGTTTGATTTCACTACGAATAACCAATTATTGAACGATTCTTTCTAAATGAAGAAGTATATATGTAATAAATTTCTATGCATTGCTTGGCTAAAACAAAGACATTGTCGATGTTATGAAGTCTAGTCTTTGTATTAATTTAGACTAAACCATAATAAGGATCTACTTTGATTTCTCTATCGATGGTATCATACCAATAACATTTGAATAAAAAAACTTTATAAAGCTCGCTATGATATTGCAGTTTAATCACCTCTTCTAACTTTCTATAATAATCAACTTCAAACTCGTTAGAAGTTGATCCTCCAACACAAACTCCGTTATTATATGTATTCTACCTTGACTATATTTTTCAGTATGAAAGATATATCCATTGCTGAGATACTCATTATAGCACTTAACTTTTCTTGAAGAACCCAAACATAGTACATTCAAACCACTATTAACATTCTCTTTCAATTGATAAACCTAGTACAAGATTACAATTATTAACAGTTAAAGAGAAAAGTTTAATGAAAATATTATGAGAGATAAGAATTATTAGGTAATTCTTACATTTGTTCTGAATCACGTGGAAAATTATTCATCTTGTAATTGGAAAATCTAAGATTCAATCAGATTTGAATTTTAAGAAAGTAAAATTGACGATGTTGCCTACGAGAAATTTTTCAATTTATCAGTTTATAATAGCACAAGAGAAAAATTATTTAAAAATAACAACATGCTAATATTGTACTTCCTGAATAAAATGTCTCGATTCATCGTAGTTAAATAACATATAATTATGTGCATGTCTAGATTTTATTTTTGTCAAATATCTTTCCCTCGCAGTATTTTTTGGTAAAGGTCATCCAGGATGAGAAAATATTAACAAATTCTCGCTAGAATGCACTTTCCCACTGTCATTGTGTCTTGAAATGCAGTTGATTCTTGTTCTCAAGTGAGGCTCCAAATAATACGAGATAAATGTTGAGATCTCTTCAACAATATAAGCCTCGCATATCGAAACTTCAACATGCGTCCTATTTTTAACCTTTTTCTTTAGGTTGAACAATTATTTGCATGAAATTAAATAAATATTTTAATTTTAAAAAAATAAAAAAAAATTGTAATTAATTAGAATACATGTACAATCTATAACTTCTCGAACGGATACATCCATCTGCACTGGACAAGGCCTCAAAATTTTACCTCAAATGATAAATATATGGTTAAATGCTCCATTGAGTAAAAAAAAAATAGAGGGAATATCATCTTAAGTTTGTAGATTATCTAAACGATATTCGTTTGAAGCTTCTTCATGTGTTGAGTATATAACTTATTAAAGCATATATCTCTAAAAAAATGATTGATCTCCATGAGTGCATCCCATATTCCTGTTAGCAATAAATGTTAGTAAATAAGTGGAATAAATATTTGCATAAATATATGGTAGTCATGACTCTTTATTCTATATAATTTGTCATCCTCTAAATTCATCAATCTAGATATGTTCAAAGTATATCAATCAAGAAAACACAAACTTTTATGTCATTAGTAGATAAGTAATTGTGCATTATTGTCGAAGGTGAAGCTGACTTTAGGCTTTGCGATCCGTGACCCATCATAAACCAATTCCATATTTTTATGGTGACAGAACAAGGATATATCCATTCTAACTTTTATTTTGTCCTTTATCTTCCTTTTTACATTCATCACTGTGTTAAAAATATTTTTAAACATATTCTTTTCGATATTCATGGCATCAAAATTATGGCGAAAGAGATTAGTCTTCTAATAAAAAAGCTCCTAAAAAATACTTCATGTAACTCAGTTGTGGGTCACAACAAAATCATGAAACTTTTGTTTACCATATTAAAAACACACACAATGCTCTTATACTACAAGGCCACATCATGAGTATCACCGACCAACAAGAATATGATGCAACAAATGACCTAAAAAATACTTCACTTAACTCAGTTGTGGGTCACAACAAAATCATGAAACTTTTACTTGCCATATTAAAAACCAAACACAATGCTCTCATACTACAAGGCTACATCATGAGTATCACCGACCAACAAGAATATGATGCAACAAATGACCTGAATGAATTGAATCGTTTATACATAACACAACACGTACATTCCACTATTCTATTGAAAATTAAGGATACACCCTATTAAACTGCTTCTAGGCTTCACCATTGGAAGGACGCACCATAACTTCATCCACTACATCAAGCGAATGATGGATATCATGTGCTCAATAGTTTTTGGAGACATTACAGTCTAGAAACGATTGGAAAAATATCTCATTTTCTATGTACGACAAGAATCCTTCCCTTGCTAGTTTTGAGTTTATATCGAGCATGCCCACAAGTTTTTTACTCGATCAGATATGTATTTTCTAGGTTGTACAACATGCATAAATTTAAACACTTATCAATTTTTTGGTATCCTAGGCCAAGGAGTTTCATTATAGATTTAACAACATAAAAATTCTCTTTTAGCTTATTCTTTTTAAGTACAATGTTTTTTTTTTCCATTCAACGATTTTGTCATAACTGGTCTCACTTAACTTATGATTTGACTTGATGACAAACACATGTATAACATATGATAATTTACTATGATTTATTCACTCATCCCATAATAGTTAGTCAAAATCTTTCAAAAGATTAAAAAGTTTGGTTGTGTTTGCATTTGATTCTTCATCTATAATTGAACATTCACATGTATCACTATGATTCATTCCCGTTGAATCCATAACAATACTCTTATAACGATTACTATTATCATCTACAACTTCATACACGTTGTTAGAACTAGAAGTTGAACCTACTATTTTTTCTACCATACTCTAATAAGAAACATATGATTATTTGTGTATAAACCAATATAAGTATTTTTCTATAAACCCTTTTTATAGAAGATACATCATAACAACATCTTAATCGAGAAACTTTTTATTTTTACACCCCTTACATAGACATCTAATACAACCTCCACTAATATTTTTTAAATTAGATAGTGCGTAATTAATAAAACCTTCAACACTATTAAAATAATCCATCTTGTTCGACCCTTCATGTATAGATACGTCTAAGAACGATCATCCATTACTTATATGAAACCTATATAGAATATTGATGATAACATGTATTAATTAATAACGTAAATTAAATAAATTATCGGTACCCAACTAATTAGCGATCATTGATTTAACTCAAAATTATTCAATCTATTTTAATAATACCCTCAAATCATTGTCAATTTTCTATAAAAATTCAAATCCCTTCAAATTTACTGAAATTTTTTACTTCACAAAAAAATTGAAAAAAAAATTAAAGCGTACCCATTAAATAAACCACTATTTAGTTCATTATAAAACACCTAAGTTACAAAATCAAACTCAATTTTATCAAATAAAAAATAAAAATAATTTTTTAAAATCTCAAATAAACCCTAACATGTACAAATCATACATTCATATAACAAATTTCTATGACAAAAAGCTATAAAAGAAGCAAACACACAAACAAACTACATATACTACATCAAAATGCCAAAAAGTCAACTTTTAAAAATAGGTTATAACAAAAAATAAGTAGTTTTTCTTACTTGATGAAGCAAATCTTAAGAAAAAATTGAACTAGAAGAGGGATATTGTTAGACTGAGTATTGGGGCGGCTAAATTTATGATGATGAGAGCTTGATTTGTGATAAAATAAGAGGGTGTTGTGTAATTTTTTTGTAGTGTTAAAAAGAAAAAAGAAGAAGAAGAAATAGGAAAGAGGGAAAGGGAGGTCATCTATTAGGTTATAACTTAATATTATCGACGGGTAATAACGACGGGCATGTTTCCTCGATAATTCTATATGTAATAATAAAACGTCATTTTTCCTTCTCTATTTTTTTCATTTTTTCATTTCCAATTATAATTCCCTCTATAATCACTGATGAACAATTTTCATTTATGAATACCGAGGAAAATAGTGAGGTAATATTATGTTAGTAAATGTCACTATAATTTACCGACGGTATTTTCATTTATATTTAATAATTTTCTAGTAGTGCAACTTTAGTTTTTTCCTAGTAGTTGGTAAGAGTGTTAAAAAAATCAGTGTATCTATAATATTTTCATTATCTGACTCAACCTAATCTATTAAGGTCAATTAATATGGATATTATGTATAGTAGTCGTAAAAACACCCTAAGAAATAGACATTATAAGTAAGGTGATGAGGTGGTGAGTTACGATTTTTGAAATCTGATCAATCCGATCTAATTTGTATATCTTATACAACTTACTTGGTATAAATACTCTTTTTCTTCCTTACTCGCCACCTTAAACCAATTATTTTAAACACCAAAACTTACCTAACTTTGTAGCTTAGTTTTTATGTTGCTAATTTTGTTCATTCCAATCCCTTATATATTCCTAGCTTGCATCGTATTCTCTGCTTTTGGGAAATTCGTGACTCTTGGCCCTCATTTCTTGAGTACGTAGCATAATAGGATTGGATAAGTCTTTTATGAAGCGATTTATATAGCTGTTGCTGGATATAACCAAATGCTTAGATGATCTAGTTGCATAATTATCTTAGCATAAGTTATTGTTGATGTAGCTTACTCCTTGTCCTGGTGCTCGATCATTTCTTAATAATTCGTGCTTCAGACACTTAGATTAGATAAAAGTTTTGAAATCTTTTTAGTTGTCAGGTTCTTTTAAGCATAAGTTCTTTCAAGTTGTAAATATTCCTCCCTACATGAACATTTTTCGAGTTTCACAGCTCAGCTCATGAAAATTAATAATATAAGTTTAATTAATAAATATCTATAATATGCACATAAAATTAGTCCAATTTATATATTTAACATGCTTGAATCTAAAATAATTTGAATGAATTTAAATTTAAATTTATAAAATAACAAAAATTAAATTAAATAGAATTATAAATGAAAATCCAATTCAACCCGTGATAGTGGGGTACAAGTCCTGCTTAAAAAAGTAGCGATGAGGGTGTGGCGGGGAGTTAAGAAAACGTAAGTGAAGTTACACGTGTAGAATAGTTGCATAAAACAAGAAGCCTAATACAATTACACCCTCTTGTGAGTAACTATTTGTTATTTGAATTCCATGCCACCCCATCCCCATCACGTTTAGACGGAGAACTTTTCTCAACTAGAGAAAAAGATACCGGCAACATCATCTGCCCTCCATTTATCTAATACAATATATCTCTGAAGGATCAAGAGCAAACTCAACCATTGGTCTAAGCTCATCCCAGTTCTCATCTCCAAAAAGTTGGTCTCCATTTTGATTCAAAAAGCTTAGATATGATGTTGTAAATGGAACTTGACTCGTTAAGCTCATCTGGGCTGCAAACGACTGGTTATTATTTCCATAGAAATGATCATTGGTAGCTTGGCTTTCAATCACCTTATTATTAGCTGAAACTTCGAAGCTTTCATCGTTATGTCTACGATTGTCTGATTCACAAGGGCTAGCACTTGAATCAGTACTAACACACTGTTGTTTTGAAGAGAGGTATTTTTTGTTAAAGGGAGCTTCTCTCTGGAATATTCGACAAAGTGTCCAAACTTCCTGTAACATTAAAAAACAGAAAAAAAAATCTATCAAAAACCGAATGGACTAAGCATCCCAAGTTTTCAGTAAAAAAAAAAATACAAGAATGGACGAATCTTACAGCTTCGTGAATATCACAGTCGTCAGGATTGGTGAGGCTAGCAGTATTCTCACAAGCAGGAAGGCGAAATTCGTGCATCATCCAGTCTGTTTTCGTGCCTTTTCCAGCACTTCCTCGGTAATAAACTAACGATTTTTTCAGGCCAATGCAGTAATGGATTTTCCCAACAGAATATATTGGCTTGTCAATGCCTGTAGCTTTCCAAAATCCAGATCTTGTGACCCTATTAGGTCTGATGCTGTTCTTGTACTTTCTTCCTCTTCTACAGAAGAAGTACCACTCCCTTTCTCCAGCACTACAACTTGCTTCTTCTGTAAAAAAAAAAAAAAGGCAATAAATAAAATTGATAAAGGAAATTTTCTTGCAGTTTAGTGACATGAATTTCTTGTCTTCTGCAACACTTGTACAGAATGGTATGGTAAACCTGAGAGAGTTAAGAACAACTTAATTAAAGAATTTTTTTCCCCCTTATAATTCATCCTAGTTTTATATAGTAGATTTTATGTAAATCTCTGTGATAAAAAAAGCAAATTATAGTTCTACTAATTACTTTGAAGGTGTTTAGATAACATTTTTGTATTTCCTGCACATAGTTATAACTACATATATTAACATTATAATATATTTGAATCGATGAACAAAGGAGCAATAGTGCAAGAGCATGCATACTTGGAAGATCCCATGGCTCATATTTGTAGACATCAACGTGTTTGATGAGGTCAATCCTGATAGGCTTCTTCTCTACTTTCTTTTTAAGATAAAATCCTACAAGTTCTTCATCGGTTGGATGGAATCGAAACCCTGGGAGCAGGATGTCATCATCTTCTTCAACGTCTTTTGAACTAGCACTCAACCTATCCAACTCCATTTCCCTTCCTCTCAATGTTTACTTCATTATTTGATGATGCTTGTTATATAACCTTCATATACACTTTGAGGGGAGGTTTTGGTCAAGGTCCTCGGCTTTGACAGCTAAAGAATGCAATTATTTATTTATGATTTTGAATTTTTCAACATGATTTAATTCTTTTGTCTCCATATAGAGATTTTTAAATTAGAGAAAGGACGGCGAACATATATTGATGTGATCGTTTTGAAAAATCTGTGCAAACAATTCGGGGTTGTTTGACAAAATGGGCTTCTATGGTTTTCCACCTCAATCTGGTTATAGATATCGGAAGGTAACGAGTGTGACAAGTAAAGTTAATCGCTTAAACATCAACTTTCTTGTATTAAATTAATTAATCAAGTTTCTTTCCATTCGGTTTTGATTAGACACCAATACATTTAATTATGAGATTAACCCTACATGATAAATGATATAGAAAATATTAAACAATGAGTCAGTCCTTTTAATATAAGGATTTCGTTAACTAGTATTTAATTTTAATTAAGATACTCATTAAGAGATTACTTATTGGCCCATTGTTAGTTTTTGATGGTTAATTAATATTTAAATGTGATAATGATAAGTTAATTTTGAGTTTTAAACTTTTTATTTAATCACATCACAAAACAATCGTGATTAATTACATTAAAATTTTAAATTCAAAATCCGTTAATTAATATTACAGCATTTAAACAATACTGATACCAATTGACTAGCTAGCCCTTAATTAATTAATGTGATAATTAAGTGCATCTGTTAACTTTTCTCTGAAAATAACTACTAAAATATTAATTACATCGGAGATCATTTATGAAATTAATTACAAGGTTTATCTCAAGAAATAATTATATCAACTTTGTTTGTTTGTGTGTATCTATATATTGTATAATATGGGATGAAATATTTATATCGATATATTGGCGACTGTACCCACATGGCCAATAAGATTCCAAATTAATCTTTGATTCAAGAAAAGAAGACGTCGTCGTCATTATGATGTATCGTAAAATTTTACAATTGAAGAATAAAAAAAATATATTTATATTTAATAAAATAAACTGAAAAGTATATAAATTGATAAATCATATATAATTAAAATGTGTATTGAATGCTAATTAAAAATAAAAATAAAAAAAAATATTTTTTATAAGAAAAAAAATAGATGCACATAAATAATATATTTTACCATGACTATCTTTTTGTGTTTTATACGCTTTCTTTTATTTATCTTTGAAGTTAATTTTAATTGTTAAGTGCATTATGTAATTTGGGATCTCAAAAACTCAAATTTTAATGAAACGTGAGGAGTGAACCATTTTAAAACCTATCAATTTATTGTATAATATTAAAGAGTGCTCTCATTCCAAGAGTCAATGTAAATGATATGATTCTTTATCAAATTTTTGAGAATTTTAACGGAACTTCATTATTCATATAAACAATTTAAAAAAAATTCAATCCATCCACTTCATGTTTTTTCATTTCTCCTATTTTTTTAATTTTAATCTCATTATTTTATTTTCAATTTCATATATCATCAGATTTATTTTTTTGAATAATCGTTAGGGTTGATTTTGAACCAGTCAAATCAATTAGATCATATCGAGAGCAACCCTAATATAATTTAATTTTAAACTCGGGTTAAATAAAGAACTAGGTTAATAAATTTGTTTTCTATCAATTTCATTTTTTTTCTCAGTTTCATAATTAGACTTCTTTTTTTTTTACTAGTAAGGCGGGTTGCCTCTAGACCGATCAAGTTGATTAGGTCATATTAGGGTAATTCCCATAGGATTTAATTTTAAACCCGAGTTAGATAAGAAATTGATTCATAAGGTTTTTTTATGTCAATCTCTTTCTATTTTTATCTTAATTTTATCCTTAGAAGTTGACCGATCAAGTTGAAGTGATTACAATGAAATAACTCTCACACTGTTTAATATTAAATCTAAATTATACAAGAAGTCAGATCAAAATGTTTAAAGAGTTATTACTTAGACTAAGTTTAATACAAATTTTAAATAATTATCTATGCCCGGAAAAAAAAAAAAAAAAACTAGTTAAACCTATATATTAATCCACATGCACGTGGTTCATGATAAAATTTTGAAGTCTATGATTTAAAAAGTAACCTAATATATTTTACTATCATATTCCATTCAAAAACATAGGGCCGGCTCGTCGGCGGCCAATAAACAGAACTTCTTACAAAGTAAACATTAAAAAATGCTAGTAGCATATGTTTAGCTTGATTCTTTCACGTTGTTGGCGGCTTGAAGCACAACTTGATCAGGCATGTTTCCATTTTCATCCTTTTTAACTTGTTTGGTTACACATTTAATATTTTCCCTGTGATGTGCATTCACTAAAGGACAAGAAACTGGAACATGGGCATGGCAAATGATAGGCTGGGGAGTTTTCTTCACTCACGGAATCTTGTATAATTATATATTTATTGATGAAAAAAAAA
>Ga0325411_1001977_pt1 | contig 22990 bp, 15 predicted proteins | sample PopdelMetagenome_13_FD_206181 | JGI IMG/M metagenome (GOLD analysis project Ga0325411, IMG submission 206181) | Populus deltoides microbial communities from Bellville, Georgia, United States - Xylem-PdIQD-R4 | ecosystem: Host-associated > Plants > Phyllosphere > Stem > Wood/Secondary xylem... | reverse complement strand
CCAACTGGCACCTTCGTTTTTGGACGAATATCCTGCACAGGGCATCAAACACGATTTCAGAACCCAAGAGAAATACAAAGGTGATAAGATCAGCAAACGTAAAGTGATGACATTTTCCTGTCTTCAACAAATGTTTGCTGCTGATAAATACCACTCCTTGCTATTCCTTTTACGAGAATTCTTGTTTTTCCTCTGAAGATATTTGAGGTTCATGCAGGTTACTTGTAAGCTCTTATGTGATTGTTTGAATAGTTAAACAATTCTGTCAACTGAGGCTAGCCCAGGCATTAGGGGAAGTGGGATTAAGATTATGAATAAATAGCATAGCTTTTCAATTCAATTAATTCTCCCTTGGGTTCCAGAGAAAAGAAAAGACATTCTGTTTGTCAAGCTTCTGGTTATATGAATATGCATGTGTATTAGGATTAGAATAGGCATTTCACTGCCTGAACAGCAGGAGCAAACAATTAAATTTCTGGAGATAGGATGTGAGTTATTTAACTACCTGGTCAAAGATAGATGTTGGGATTGCAAAGGTGGCAATAGCATTAGGAGAATCGACTATTCCAGAAATCCTTCCTTCACATGGGCAACATGATAGCAGAAGATACATCTGACAAACATTATCATATCCTCTATATGAGTTACCATCAAATAAACTTGTGTTTTATCTCACTTGATGCTTCCTTTTCTGCATGGGCTATGCATATGGCCATTGTCATGCAAGAACGGAAATATTTTGGTGTTGGGAGATCACAAACCTGTTCTTTGGAGTAGCCAAATTTAGAGAGGTAGTCGATGGCATTGAGCACTGCTCGCTTGTATGCAACACTTGCATCAAGGAAGTGCTGCCTTCCGCTCTCATCTACACTGATGCCTTCAAATACCAACCATTCTGAAAATCTTGGCTCCACAGGGCCTATCTCAAAGATTGGGTTCACATGAAGAAGAGTCGGCCCCATTGGGGTAAGGTACTCTTTCATTCCACCCTTTATGATTTCACATCTGATACAGAAATCACAAGTGCTATACAGTATATACATTGGATAAACTTTGAATATGCTTAACATATAAGAAATTAAGGACGATAGAACTTCAACGAAGTGCCACCCAAAACTGAGTGATGTTAGATAGGATAATAGTAGACCAGGCGTTAACTAGAACATGATCTGCAATAAACGAAAGTAAGTGGTACATATGTGTGCGTGTGTATCTTGTGATGTTAATTACAAAATGCACTTGCATGTTTTGTTGCATAAGATAAATAGAATAAGATTGAAGAATCATAATACTTGTTCCTAGCAATGTAAGCAAAAAGACACAGAAAATCATAGGGGATAGGTAAAAAGAGACGTACTTGAGCTCCAAGAACCCACTCATCTCAATCGCCCCACAGAAGGCAATTTCACCATCGCCCTGAGAGAAGTGCATGTCACCAGTGCTAACATTTGCTCCTTCTATGAATACTGGAAGATACACTTTCGAACCTCTACTAAGATTTTTTATGTCACAATTTCCTCCATTTTCTCTTCCTGGAATTGTTCTTGCTGCCTCATTAGCAATCTTTTCCCATTCAGGCGTGCCCTTTTGGATCTACACATGACTATCAACAGTTAGAATAGTTTACTTGCGGCAAGAACATAGTTTAGTTCCCACCCTAGCGGTCCATGCTCTGTTAGCATAAAAATACTGATGCAAGTGAACAACAATATCAGCATCGTTGGGCTTTTACTGATCAAAGTTTTAGAAATATTTACTTCTGTAATCTGCATGGACACCAGAGGCTGTTATAACCAGAAGTCGTTTGTGGTGTTTTACATACCCATAGCATTAATTGATGTCATTATACCTTTCCTAGGTGGCAACCTTTTGTTGATGGTAGATTTGCCAGTGGTCTTGAATGCAAAACTTCGCATAGCTTCAGATGTTTGAGCCCATTTTCCTCTACTTCTCTCTCCCTTTCATTCCATATGTTCAGTAGTTCCCTTGATGGTGCAGTACCAACTATTCCAGGGTGAGTCAGACCTGGAAATCGAACCCCTGATGTGAAAAAGAAAAACAAAATCATGCAATTAGCATATATAGACTACTTTTCATCTTATGGCTCCGGTTGTATAATTTCGTGCCTGATTTTATGAAGACGGGAGATTTTAATTAAGCCCAGTCCATATACCTGGTATTTGAGGCGAATAGGCATAGATTCCTTCAAAATACCAAATAGCTTTGGTTGCACAAGGAAAGTGGTCAGTCAAGAAACCACCTCCATTTTCTCTGTCAAATGATGCTGTAAAACCCCATTCATCTCCAGGGAGAGGACCCAAGTTGCATATTTCAACAGCAAGTAGATCACCTGGCTGTGCTGGCTTCCCTTCCTCGTCCAAAACTCTAATTGGGCCACTGAGATAGTGAACCTAAACCAGTTTCCAAGCAAAACGATCATCAAATAAATCTAGTTCACATAGTGAATGATTAGTCTAATCATGTAGGTTCTTCTGATGAAGTTAATTATTTGCAGTTCCTTAATTTCTACACATGTTTTCTGCCAGGTACTAATTTGTTCTCCTGCTTCCTCGTATATAGAAAAACGGAGGCAGGTGACCAATTTTTTTATTTTTTTTTGTTCATATGTGCTTGAGAATTAGTTAGAGTTGACATTTGTCTGAATTCTAGAGTTAATTAAGAATATTGGAGATGTTAAAAAAATAGATTCGTACTTACAGATGATAAGTCTATGGTTTTCACATCAATTGCAGAATCATTATCTTTGATCATACCTCCAGTCCAGTCAACCATCTCCACTCTAAACACCTCACCGACTTTAACCTCAGCAACTGGTGGTATTCCTGGATGCCACCGGTTGTGGAGAGGGAGTATTTGCTCCCAAGGCTTCTTCTTCAAGTCTATTGGCACTACTAGTCTTGGGGTTGAAGGAGCCATGGTGGAAATGCAGAGGGAGCGCGGGGGAATATGGAATCTTTTGTTGTAAAATTACGTCACTAATGGAAGAGGAGGAGTTAACTTGTACAGTTAGGACCCGTTGTTTGTTCATGCTGTGATTTTAAAAAAATTTAATTTTTTTAGTTAAAATTAATTTTTTTTAATTTTGTTTTGATGGGATAATGCTAAAATAAATTAATATATTACTAAATAAAAAATATATTACGGTTACAATGTCAAAATTGTATTAGTAAATAACAAATGAGTACAATTTTTTATACTATGGTCCCCCGTCCTCCTTCCAACAAAGGACAAACAATAAATCATAGCCAAACCTGACAAACCCAGCTACATGATTAAGGTTCTGTAGCTGCAAAACGATTAAGCAGCGAGTCTATATTGTATAAGAAAACTAGCAGAGGATCATGCTCATTGTAATTGATAGTAAATTTGAGGACCCAGGTGTGTATTTGTTGGCTCGGATTTATGGCTAGTGCTTTATATGTTTGAAGTTCATACGTCTGATTACCATTTTCCTCGCATGATTTCCTTTGCTTCCTAGCATTTCCTACTTCGAAGACAGAAACCAAGCCTTAACAAATGCTACCTTGTTAGAATAATATTGTTGTATCAAAGCGCTATGCATATATATATGTGTGTGTGGTTATGGATCCGTGGAGCAGATATTGGAATAGAAAACTAATGAATGCTAGCTGGACTGGAACACACAAACAGTAAGGTAGGTAGCTACAACTCACAATAGAGGGATCAGCGTTCTTGATGTCCTCTGCGGAGTATTCTTTCGTGATACGACCTCCACTGAAGTCCACCATCTCAACTCTGAAAAGCTCTCCGACTGTTACCTCTGCGACTGGCGGTATGTCTGGGTGCCACCGGTTGTGAAGTGGAAGTTTCTGTTCCCATGGCTTCTTTTTGACATCTATGGGAAAGACCAGCCGTGCACCATGTTGCTCCATGGCTCCTTTCTCTCTTTAACTTTCAATCTTGATGTAATTGAAAGGAAAAGAGAGTTATAAATCCTGTATCTTTCTTGGAGGTGTTCATGGAGTAGTGCTGCAGCTTCAACCTTCACTTTCAGTTGAAGTTTGACACCCATGATTGACACCGTAGAGTTTGATTTCTCTTTCCTCTACTTAGTGGATGGACCACTATGAGAATTGATTGAGCTTTTGACATAAACTATTCTTGACTACATGCGTTGTCTCAGAAACATTTACTGAAACAGTATAAAAATCAAGTTTGTTCTTGAGTTAGGTGATAACAAGAGTTAACCAATGACATTGAGGAATAATACTTCACTCCCGCAAAAACCTAACTTTTGATATATATATATATATATATATATATATATAACCAAAACATTATAGGGATTAGGTTTACTTCTTCTTTATTGCTACAGCGAAAGTATTTTTTTGTTTTTGATAAAAAAAGTCTTTATGATGGAGGTGTTTAAGTATTTTTCATTGAGTTATTGGTTATTAAAAACTTATTTTAAGTGTATTAGATTTTATTTTATATAGTAAAAAAATATTTTATTGTAGAATAAAAAATTCTTAGAGTTGTTGATCAAAGATTTCTTTTACTTTTCATAAAGTTTTAAATAATAAAAATATTTTTTACCCCAATGATTAAAAAATTCTTGGGATATTAGACAAGGGTTTTTTTTTTTCATCATTCATGTACATTTAAAGTATGTTTTTGGCCTTAAAAAAGACAAAAAATAAAGTCGTTTTTGGAGATATTTTTATATTTTCACACCGGTTTACTTATTACCACGGTCATATGATATTTTTGATATTTTCATATTGATTTTTTTATTTTTCTAATAAATAGAGTTGTTGATGCGTGCTCAACAAATGAGTAGTGTTTACGCCTTTCAGGTTGCGTGTGTGACGCTACCTAGTTGTCAAACCTGGTCTTCCATCGTCTCTTTGTATGCGTCATCGTGTTCTCTTTCGAATGGAATTGCGCGTGACAGTGTATGGTGGTCAAATTATCATCGGAAATTGTTTCTTTTTTTACCTTTTTTTCTCTCTTCTTCCAGGTACAGTGCACAATTGTTTTTTTTTTCAATTTTAGTCCTTATTCTTTTAATTTCTTAATTCATTATTATTCATTTTATAGAAGATTTGTTTTTTTTTCAATTTAGTTCTTCAATTACAATTTCACATATGTTTTGTTTTTCATTTAGGTCCTTATTCTTTTTATTTTTAATTTTTTTCCTTGCCCCTTTTGTTAAAACTTTTTTGGCTTTCAATTTCATTCTTCAATCAAAGTTTTTGTTTTTTTATTTTTTCTAATTTGACCCTTATTCTTTTGATTTATTTTTCCTTTTGTTAAAGATATTTTTCAATTCAATTTAAACCTCCAATTGAAAATTTTTGTTTGCCCCCTATGATTAATGTTTTTTATATTTTCACCCTTATTTTTTAAGATCCTTTTAGTGTGATTAATTTTTTTCCTGGTTTCTATCTTTTGACATTTGATTTGATAGGGATTCAGCTTCATGCAATCTTATTAATCTGCATTATTTTTTAAAAAAATTAGTTTTGTAATTTTTTTTATTTTTTTATGGGTTTATCCTAATCTCATGACTTAGATCACGGGTTTTGCATGGTTCTTTAGAATATAAGTTTTGTTTAAATTTTTGTTTGTGTTTATTTTTTCAAGATATTATTCTATTACGTCTATAATTTCTTTTTAAAATAATATTTCTTATGTGTTTGGCCTAGTGTTATATATTTTTTAAGGCATGGGTTTATTCGGTCAGTTTCGTGTTAGATAGCTAGTGTGTGTTTATAGTTAATAGATTAATTAAAAGCATACGAAAATCTGTGCACCCAAAAAAAAAGTTAAAATAAGCCCTCTAAACTATTGTTCGTCTTAATTTACACCTTTTTACATATTTTAATTTATATTCCTTTGTTAAATCACATCAATAAATATGTTAATAAGTTTTTGAAAATCACTTTTATAAAAAAAAAATTAATTGATGGATGAAAAATCAATCACCAAACAATATTTAAACCAAATGAAGGAAGAAATAGTTGAAATAAAAATCCTACTCTTTATAGAATCTCACTAGTTAGATGACCCGCGCGATGCCACGGGTCAATCTTTTTTTACAAAAAAATATCAAAAAAAAGCTAAGATTTAAAAGTATTAGGTCTTTCTGCAAAGTTATACCTAAGATTCTTGGGTTTGGTTGCAATGCCTGACCCAAGAGTAATATTTATAATATTAATAATAACATTAAACTTGAATAACCCAAGTTTACGTGGGTTTGGCTGCAATACCAGATCCAATAACCTTGGATGTGAGTCTGATTGCAAGGTCGTATAAAAAAAGTATGATAATTAAATAAATTAAGTAAAAAGAAAAAAACATAGAAAAAAAACTAACATGAAGAAAATAAATAATGAAGAAAAAGAAAAAAAAATATGAATTAAGTAGGTTAACCCGTCAAACATTGAATTCATGTCGTGAAAGTTTGATAACTAAATAGAAAAAAAAAATTGACGGGTTACCCCATAATTAACCGGGCTAACCCGTCAAACCCGGAATCCATGTCATGAAAGTTTGATAACTAAATAGAAAAAAATTTAACATTAACAAACTAAAATAAATGAAAAAAATTAATTAAAAAAGAAAAACACCAAAAACAAACAAAAGGCATCGGCCTTTTCACTGTGGACTACACTGTGTAGTTTACAGTCAATGGCATAAAAAAAGAAAAAAAAAGTTAAAAAAAAATACTAACTGGGTTAAAAAAAAAAAACCTATAGGAAAAAAAATTAATAAAGAAAAAGGAAAAAAAATCTAAATTAACTGGGTAACCTGTTAAACCTGAGATCCGTGTCATGAAAATTTAATAACTAAATAGAAAGAATTTTAATATCAACAAAATAAATTATATATAAAAAATTAATTAAAAAGAGAAAAACAAAGAAGAAAACAAATGAAGAAAAAGAAAAAAATCTGAATTAACTGGGCTAACCTGTCAGACATGAGATCCATGTCATGAAAGTCTTATAACTAAATAGAAAAAAATTTAAAATAAACAAACCAAATTAAAAGAAAAAAATTAATTCAAAAGTTAAAAAAAAAACAAAAACAAACAAAAGTCATTAGTATTTTCATTGTGGATTACACTGTGCAGTCCAGAGTCAAATGTATAAAAACATTAAAAAAAGAAAAAGAAAAAAACTAAAGGCATCAATCGATAATTAAATAGAAAAAAAATTAATATTAATGAACTAAATTAAACAAAAAAATATTAATTAAAAAGAAAAAGAAAAAAAACCTATAAAAAGAAAAAACTAATGAAGAAAAAAAATATATAAATTAACTGGTTTAACCCGTCAAACTTGAGATCCGTGTCATGAAAATCTGATAACTAAATAGAAAAAATTTAATATCAATAAAAAATTAAAAAAAAATAATTGAAAAAAAAAAGCATCAAGCCTTTTCACCGTGGACTCCACTGTGCAGTCCACCATGAAAGGAATAAAAAGAAAAAAGAAAAAAAACGAAAGGCATCAACATTTTCATTGTGGACTGCATACAATATTAAAATATAAAATTAAAAGAAAAAAACTAATCTGAATCAGCTGAGTTAACCTGTCAAATTATATCTTTTTTGTTTTTGTTTTTCTTTTCAATTAATATTGTTTTGTTTAATTTAATTCATTAATATTCTATTTAGTTATAGACTGATGCCTTTAGTTTTCTTTTTCTTTTTTTTTATTTTATGTTTTTATATTTAGTTCTTTTTTCTATTTAATATATATACAGTTCATTCAGATCCAAGAGCCTTGGATGTGTGTGTGGCTGCAAGATCGTGTCATAAAAGTGTGATAATTAAATGGATTGATTAAAAAGAAAAAAACCAACATGAAGAAAAAGAAAAAAAATTTGAATTAACTGGGTTAGCCCATCAAACTTGAGATTCATGTCATAAAAGTTTGATAACTAAATAGAAAAAAAGCGTTGACGGTTTAACCCATAATTAACTCGGTTAACCCGTGAAACCAGGTTAACTAGTCAGACTTGGGATATGTGTCATGAAAGTCTAATAATTAAATAAAAAGAAATTTAACATTAACAAACTAAACTAAACGAAAAAAATTAATTAAAAAAAAAACTCCGGGTTACCTTGTCAAACCGGGTTAACTCGTTAAACCTGAGATCTATGTCATAAAAGTTTGGTAACTTAATTAAAAAAAATTAACATTAACAAAATAAAAAAAATAAAAAAAAATGGACGGGTTAACCCAGTATTAACTGGGTTAACCCGTAAAACCAGGATAACTTGTCAAACCTGGGATACATGTCATGAAAGTCTGATAACTAAATAGAAATAAATTTAACATTAACAAATTAAAGTAAATGAAAAAAATTAATTAAAAAGAAAAAAAAAAGCAAAAACAAAAAACTTTGCGTTAACTCGTCAAACCAGATTAATCCGTTAAACCTGAGATCCTTGTCATGAAAGTCTGATAACTAAATAAAAAAATATTTAACATTAACAAAAGAAAAAAATGGACGGGTTAATCCAGAATTAACTGGGTTAACCCATGAAACCTGGGATATGTGTTATGAAAGTCTGATAACTAAATAGAAACTAAAGTAAATGAAAAAAAATTAATTAAAAAAAAAATAAGAATCCGGGTTAACTCGTGAAATCAAGTTAACCTGTTAAACTGGGAATTAGTATCATTAAAGTATGATAACTAAATTAAAAAAAATTAACATTAACAAACTAAATTAAACAAAACAAAATTTATTAAAAGAAAAAAACTAAGAAAGAAGTAAAAAAAAAAACTAAAAGCATCAAAAATAAAAAAATTTAAAAAAAACAGTTAAACATTTCACTGTGAATTTCTACAATAAAATGCTAAGCATTTAATATATTTCTAATAACCCAACAATAAAGAAGAAATCAAATATGATGCAAGTCATTACATACATAGCCTTTTGTTGTAAAAATAGAAAACACTTATATATAAAAAGTTCAACATTTATCAACTTTAAAAATAAAAATAAAATGAGTTTTCTTTTTCTATTACTTTTGTTAGGATTCTTAATTATTTCAATTATCCCTTCCGTTTTTATTAGGTCATGAATCAATTATCAAGATCATTATAGTACCAAACATATAATTTTAAAATTTATTTTTAATAATTATATATTAAAACAATTTTAAAATATAATTTTAAAAAATTTAATAAAAAATAAATTGAAACCAGTACCAAACATATGTATCTCGTTTTAAACTATCCTTCGCATTTTACAATAGGTACTAAAGGACGCCATTGAATCGAAAGAACAGGAGGACCCCACCTGTCATTTAGTGATGGAAAACAGGCTTGAAGCTAATCCAAGTTCCAGGATGACCCCACAAATCGGAATCTCAGAGATATTGCTTGAATTTCATCATGATTTGAGCCCTTGATTTTCTCATACAAAACTGCTGCTGCGGCTTGAATTTTAGTGGTGGTATTTTAAAGTTTTTTTTTTATTTTTAAATATATTGAAAATTATTTTTTAAATTTTTAAAAATTATTTTTGATATTTATATATTAAAATATCTAAAAATACTTAAAAAATATTGATTTCAAGTAAAAAAATAAATTTATTTTAATTTTTTCAAAACATAACTTTTAAAACATAAAAGTAAACTAATTCTTGATACAATGGTCCCAACAGCTGTTATTATCCATACTTATCATATTGATAAATTTTGAATATTATTGTCTACCAACTACTATAGCATTTTTCTCAAGGCCATAAAGAATATTTAAGAATATAACATCGGTTATTTTTAAAATATTTTTTATTTAGAAATATATTAAAATGATATTTTTTAATTTTAAAAAAATTATTTTTAACATTTACCTATTAAAATTAAAATAATTTAAAAACATTAAAAAAATTAAATTTAAAAAAAATAAATAAATTTTTATAAAATACAGTTTACATCACGTGTCTTATGCTGATATGCTAGGACCGTTTTTGTTGCATCCTTTCTTTAGCATAAAAAGTATAGCTGCAAGTACTTATCATTTTCTTCAGAAATGCATATGGTAAATGATATTCAAGCACTACCTTACTAAAACGATATGGTACTACCTTATTTATTCTCCATAATCTATTTTTATTATTTTGATGGATAAAATATCTCTAGAATTTTTCATATTTTGATCGAACTCTAATGAATAATCATAAACTAGTTACAATATTTATTTTTTCATTTTAAAACATAAGAAAAATAAATTTTTGTTATCACCTTTTAAACGTCCTACCTGAGACAAACTGCATTACTAATTTTGTCTAAAATTGCTTAGAATTTTTTCTTTCTCTTTTTTTTTCTTCCTATCATGTTCTTGACTCTAGCGTCAGTGAACAGTACCTACAAATATTTTCAACTCTGATATTGGTAAATATTACACAAACCAAAAAATTGTGATATTTCTGACTATGATGCTAGTGAATAAGTTCATAAGTTTTTGAATTTTTCTATGCCATTTTCTTTTTATTTACCTTTTTTATTATTTACTCTTTTTAGACAAGAATAAATAAATAAAAAACATTGCAAAATTGATTTGCATTTAATAATAATGGTCCACAGATTGAGCATATATTAAAAAAAACGCAAAGAAAAAAATAAAACAAAGTGTGAGGGGTCCACAAATAAATCAATGAAGATCTCCAAATATTTCTAAAATTTTCTGATATCAAAAAAGAATTTGTTTGGCTAAATATCAAAATAGAAGAGGAATAAAATATATGGACAAGGCATAAGGATGTGTTTTGCCAAACACACCCTTAGCCGACACAATTTGAGCTGGCTGGGCCAGAAGCCCGAACCGGCCCACTCTTTTTTTTAAACACTGGGCTGGATCTAGCCCAGTCATACAAGCTGGACTAAATCCAGCCAACCCGGCCCAGCCTGGTTACTAGGTCAAACTAGTAACCCGACAGATGCTTTTCTTTGTATGTGTGCGTTCATGCACGCCTGCTACATTGAATTAGAGGGAGGAAGTTTCTATATCGGGTTCCTCTTTTCTGCTCTTTGTCTTATTTTTTTGCTTCGTGTTTTTCCTTATCTCTATATCTCTCTCCCCTCCTCTGGACTTTCTCCCCTATTTTTTTCTCCTCCTGTCCCCTAGCGATGGCTGCTTTGCTGGGTATTTATAGGGGACCGACCGTGCATGGTAGTCATTTAGCCCGCCTCTTCCTTCTTGGGAGGAGGATAAGGCTTCATTGTGCATTGGTGTTTGACAAGGACTCGGACTCTCGGAGTCCTACCTATTGCAGGGGTCTAGGTGGTGGTGTCTTCCCCGTCTCTATGACCTGCCAATGATGGGAACGGTCTGGGAAGGTGGTGATGGCGGTCGTGGAGATCAATCATTGCACGCATGGGTGGTTTGATCGACATGTTTCCTTTTTTCTCTTTTTTTGCAGGGAGTTTCCTCTGTTTTCAAAGGAAGAAGACGATGGCCAGAAATGAAAAATGACGTTGTTTCTGGACTGGGCGGCCGTTTTTCAATATGGTCCTCCAAGGTTCAACAATTCTTAATCGGGCCCCTAGGCAGAATTGCAGCGCCCTCTACAAGATTGTCCGTGGACCTTAATCACTTGTAATTTTGACCTTAATTAGCTTAGAAATTTAATATGTTTTCAATTATTCCCCTGATTTCATTAATTAAACTAATTTTAAGCTTAATTAAGTCCTCAAACTTATCAATTCTTCAATTAAACTCCCAATATCATTAATTAAATTGAATCAAACTTAATTGAAATCTCATACTTGTTAATTCCTTCAATAACTTCCAAAATTAACTTTCAAAGTTATAAATCCAATATGATTAAACCTTCAAAACTTTCAATTTGTGTTGTTTTGACTCAAAATTCAAATTTTTTTCTTTAATTTTTTCATTTCATTTTCTTTTATTTATATAAAAATAAAAATAGAGATAAAAATAAAAAAGAAAAAAAATCAAAATTTGGGTTATGATAATAGTGATTATAATGATGATAGCAGTAATAGTCATGGTGGTGGTGGTGGTTGTGATAGTGACAACAACAACAATAATAATAATGGTGTAGTGGTGGTGATAGTGGTGATAATAATTGTGGTAGTAGTAATAATAATAATAATAATAATAATAATAAACAAACAATTAAAAAGAAAGGGATTTCTTTATAGCCATAGATACAATCAACTATTCATTATAATAGTCAAGTGATGTCTATGGCCTTCAAAAAAAAAAAAGAGAAGATGTTTTTGTATTTTCATATAACTCATTAGTTATTATAAATTTAGCTGAGGATATTTTTATCTATTCAATATTTTTAATAATAGTAAAATAACAAAAAAACCCCTAAGAATAAAAAAAATCAACACATCAGGAGAAGCGATATTTCAATATTTTCATTTTTTTAAAACAATCAAATTAAACATGCGCCCTTAAATCTAAGAAATGTAGGTAATTAGGGTTAGGAGTTTTAGCTTTTTTTTTTTGTTAATTGTAGATTTGATTAAGGGTGATAACATAATTTAATATTTTAATAATATTTTTAAATTTAAAAAAACTGCTGACCTGTTCATATTTTTGAAAGACTTACGTCTCTCCATCGTTTCTCCAGAGTTACACCACACTTTTTCAGAAAATAAAGTAAAAGAAGAGAAAAACACCATAAAGTCTAGATAACCATTAAATTTCTCCAATCTATATATAAACTGCACCGCCTAACAAGGGGTGTGTTTCCTAATCTTTCGCCAAGTGTCTTCTCAATGATTGGTCACTAAAAATACTATATTTTTCTCTGCATTATAAAATATCATATTTACCCCACAACAACTAAACTAATATTTTCCATTTCTCCATACCATGTGCATGCCATGACCAGTGACCCCTGCCCCACGGTAGCAGTACTCCTTCTATTAATAAAAATAGAAACACCAACTCTTCTTTTTTGTTTTCTTTTTTTTAAAAAAAAACCAACACCGTCTTTCTCCTCTATTAAAACTTTGCCTGAACATGCGAGTTAATCTAGGAATTTAAAAGAACATGCTTGACGCAAGTAGAGTTTTTAGTCAACTTAAATAAGATTGTGAACTAGCAAAATTTATTACCAGATTTTTATTAATTTGATCAAATCTAGTTCAAACTACACCAAGTCAACATCTAAAAAAATTAAAACATTATCGTCTTAATTGACCTAGTGAATATAGAGAATATTATTACCATGTGAAACAAATTTAATGAGCATACACAAATGATATATTTTATGTATTCTAAAAAAATCCATAACAATTAGATTGTTTTTTTCTCTTTATGGCAAGGATATATATGGATGATAATGAGTATCCATAGATCGAGTTTCTCTATATCTATACATTATACATTATTTAGCGGGTAAATAATTTAGATATTCATAACCTATACATCAAGTTTTGTTTATCCATATAGGTATTTATTATTTGACTATCATTTAATATTCAATAAAAAAATAAAATATTTGATGTCAAAGAACCATCTCAACTCAATAGCTTAAGTTGTTATGTGAGATCCCAAGACATGATTTATATTATTCTCTAATACACCCCCTCGAGTGAAAGTTCTTTGGGCTTGAAACTTGCACAGAGCCACACTACTTTATGCTTAATTTTTTTTTTATCAAATAAATATGAATTGTGAGATTCAAACTTGTGACCGCTTGATTATCAAGACTTTGATACCATGTCAAAGAATCAGTTCAACCCAAAAGCTTAAGCTATTAGATGAGGTCCCGAGATATGATTTATATTATTCTCTAACACACCTCCTCAAGTGAAAGTCATTTGAGCTTGAAACTTACACAGATTCATACTACCTTGTGCTTAATTTCTTTATTAAATAAATGAGGATGGTGAGATTCGAATTCATGACCTCTTGATTATCAAGATTCTGAAATCATATAAAAGAATCATCTCAACCCAATAGTTTAAGCTGTTAGATGAAGTCTTATGATATGATTTATATTATTTTCTAACATTTGAAGTATGTGTAGATATATTAAATGATAAATGTGTGTGTCTTGAGTTAGGTTTGGTTTGGGTTTTGAGTCAATTTTGATAATATTTATATTTTATCTATTACCCATCAAGTAATATAATTTTTATTTATTTATTTAGACCGGGTTAGAGCACATCAATATTCGTCAAGTTAGAATTAAATTATTATCAAGAGAGATGATTTACAATTTCATAATCGAAATTATTTTTTTATTAAATGATTCAGGTTTGATTAAGTCATTCAACCATGGATAAAAAACTCGAAGCCAAAGAGAAAAAAATGATGACGAAAAGGAACCATCAATATGCCCTTTGATGAGCAGAACCTAAAAGAAAAAGGAGAATCCGACGGTGGAGGTACAGGCATCCGCGGAAAAACGGAACCGTTCGCGCGCCAATGTCTTTGGAATCTTACATAACCACGCCCCAACAGCAATCCATTTTACTCCCCCTTCAAACTGACTCAACCCTAGTTAAAAATAAAACCTCTTTAAACCCAGCTTCCATCTTCTCCCCTCTATTAAATTAATAAATCCATTCTCCACCATTATATATACCCCCTTCTCCTACCTCTCGTAACCTTAATTTATCCCTTACCTTCCCTATCTAGCTATCCATCTATCTCTACTCTTCTCTCAAACACATTCTTTTATTGCATCCAAAGCAACTAACTGTGTTCATGTTCATGATTAATAACCAATTAGAGCAAGATGAGTTGCAACGGATGTAGAGTTCTTCGAAAGGGATGCAGTGAGAACTGTATTTTACGTCCGTGTTTACAATGGATTGAAAGCCCTGAAGCACAAGGCCATGCTACTGTTTTCGTTGCCAAGTTTTTTGGCCGTGCTGGTCTTATGTCCTTCATTTCTTCTGTCCCTGAAGACCAACGTCCTTGTTAGTAATCTATTGCTATTCATTTGTTTCTGTTCTTCTTCTCTTTTTTTTTTTCAAATTTTATATGATAGTTTCTAAAAAAAATTGTTTCTCTCGATTTTGTGTTTCAGCTTTGTTTCAATCGTTGTTATTCGAAGCTTGTGGTAGAACAGTGAATCCAGTAAACGGCGCTGTAGGCCTTTTGTGGACTGGAAATTGGCACGTCTGCCAAGCTGCAGTGGAAACAGTCCTGCGAGGAGGTACTTTACGGCCGATGCCTGACTTACTTACCGGCGGAGGATCTCCATCTTCATCTCCACCATCAGATGAGGCATCGGAGTTTGAAGTAGCCTGTACGGACATATGGAAGCTGCAGGATCCAAATCCAAATCCAATTCATCATTCTAGATTCTCGAATTCGAGATCTAGAGTCTCATCGAAAAGGAAAGGGACGGAGGAGCCGATGGTAGTAAATATGCGGCATAACGATCTTGATCTTCTGTTAACCTCAAGTACTTCTCAAAAAGGGTTTGCCGAAATCTGTCGACCGGGTACTCCTTCCATGAATTCGGAGGAGTCGGTGACTACGAATGCAACTTGCTTCGATAGTGCTGGATTTGGAGATCAGTATGGAAATGGAGGAGGAGAAACAAAGTTATTGAACTTATTTCTTTAGATTTGTAGCAAGAGAGAGGGGAGAAAGGTGGCGAAGCTCTATGTTCTGTTTAATTTTGTGAATCTGAAGTTCAAATTAATGATGGGAGAGGATAATTTGGTGTTATACAAGACTTCTTCTTCCTTGTACTGGGTTAGTTTTTTTTTATTTTATTTACACTGAATTGGATTCCGGAGAGATTTTGTAGAAAAAAATGAAATTGGTAATGAAGTATTGTTTTCTTCTTTCTTTCGTGTCTTCCACTCCATGACTGTATGACAAAGAATAAAACCAATCTAGTTTTCTTTTTTGTTCTACTTAATATTTATTGCTTGCTTTTTTCCCTGTTCTCTATTTCTTTCTGTTGAGCTTTGATAAATGAATATTAATTAAAGCCAGCATCTGTAAAGGGTGAGAACGCTTGGACTTGGTGTTTCCTCGACCGAAATCAGTGTTTGTTCCGCCAAGGCAACCAGACCCATCGTTGATCGCTCTAGCAGTACTAGAATCAGTGTTCTTGTTTTCACGGTTTCTGCTCTCTGATCTTCATCTCCCTCTTGCTGGAGAGGCCCGCCATATTCTTTTGGTTGTTTGGGCTCTCACCGGGTGGTTTCATTCTTGTTTCTATAATTACAGCAACAACATCACCGGTGGTTTGACCACTGAATTTACAGAGATTTTGGGAAACCAAAAGGAAACCTTAATGGATAAATTAGGGAGTAATTACTGATGTGACGTTAGGGATTTTGACATGAATGATGAAATCATATGTAGTAGTATCCAAGGGTTCATGAGATAGATTATTGTATAGATCAAACATGAACGTATCCATTACGTGGCCTTGACAAAGAGGGTAAGCAGCCTCCGGATTTCATTGGAGAAAAGTAAGGAAAAGGGGAAGAGGTAGCCTCCGAGTGAGCGGAGAAAATAATATCATTGGCTGGTTAAGGGCCTCACAGTGTTTCAGTTTTTTCTCGATAGTCATCCACGACCATTTAACAGGCAGTTGTGGGTCCCTTGGTGTGTTGTAGTCGTGGTAGTGACTGTGTGTAGCCTTTAAGACTTTCTCGGCTTAGCTGTATAATCTTAAAATAGAGGTTTTTTTGGGGGCTCTTGGAGGAGGAAAGAGGCGTAAATTATGAGAGGACGGAGAAGGAATCAAGGAGGGCTTGCTTGGATTATGTTTCGAGAATAGTAAGGAGTCTGTGTTTATTTTATTTTATTTTATTCGGAGTCTTCAAGAGTTGCATTTCCTACGTCTCTTTATTGGCCAATGGGGAGCAAGTAGTTCGGCTCATGTCAGCGTCGATTTTGGCTGTCCATCCCTTTACTCTCTCTTTGTCCGAACGTTTTCAGGTCTCTCTTTCTCTTCTTTGCTTTTATTGTTTTTTCCACCGCTCCGGGACCATTATCTCCTCCTATCTTGGGGAGCGGTGGGATCCACGTCAAAACATCATTAATTAACAATGATTGAGATAAGGATGATAATTTAGTCTAAGTTTGGTCACACACGCGGTGATGAATACATAACTCTTCAAAATTAAAAAGTAATCAAGATGTAATCTAATAATTAACGAAACCTAGAAGTCTAAAATATGTACTGGTTTCATAAATTATGTACTCTATTTTAGTTATGTTGAAGAAAATATCAATATTATTCTTATTATATCATTTTAAATAAAAATATATCTTCCTTATTTATTTTTCCAAAATTTATTTTATGCATGTTAGTAATTATCTAAATTTATTTATAATCTTATTCAAAATTTATTTTATTTTCTATAAAAATATATCATTGGTTCGAGACTCATTGATAAATTTGATATTAATCATTAAAAATTGGTGATGTTATCTATTTTAAGAAATTTTTAACATTTTAAAACTCACCCTGATTTACATGGATAATGAAAATTGAGCTTTAACCTCTATTCTTCAGAATATGTCCAAAATAGACTATAAGAGCATTGTTGGTGTTCATGGAGCCTATGTGTGGTCCTGTTGATCCGGCTCGGGTCTACTCATAATATTTTAGAATAATAAGCTGCAACGCATAAAAATATATTTATAAAAAAAACATGATAATTTTTTATTTTAAAATCTTGTATTGTCACTTTGAGAGTCACCGCCAATAGAATAATAATTTATTGTATGATGAAAAAGTAAATCTGCAGAGCATCACCAAATACACTCTTCAACTTACTTATTTATGTTCACGTTTAATAATAATAATAATAATAATTAAAAACAAACTCTTAATTGATCAAAATAGCACACAATAACTTTTTATGTTTTTTTTCTTGTTTTATATGAAAATGTTCCTGCCATTTGTTTTTTTTTTTAATGAAACAACATTGGTTATGCACATTCATACACCAAACACATTATGCTGAATAGTATAAACATACATACACAATCATATCCGCATACAAAATTATCGACGTACACACAAATTCAATATTCAATAACATGTTAAAATTATTCAAAAACTCATTTAAGAGGGTTGAATTTGACCTGTGAATGGTTGAGGCTGATCAAAAGTAGCTAGAATAAATGATGGTAATGTTGATAAAATGAACAATACTAGTATGTGTGGTCCACGCGTTATCACTATCGCACATGGAACCACGTGTCACCATTATCGCACGTGGAACCACACGCCACCACTATTTAATTTTTTTTTCTCTATTTTGTTTTTCACCTGAGCAAAACTTTCTGCCTAAAAATCTCTCCTCATTTGTTTCTCTTTCACTTTATTTTTTCTCAATTTTTTGCTCTTCCGTTTGATGGTGGCCAGAGTATTTATTTTGGCACCTCCCCCTCATCTCTAAAAAATATCTTCTCTATTTATACTATTTCTTTTAGGAATATTTTTATTCTTGATCTTTTATTCTAAGAATATCTTTATTATATATTTTTTTATCATTCAATTTATACATAGTTATCATTACGCTCACGTAACCTTTTTTTTTCTTTGTTTTTGATTTTTTTTTGGTGTTTTGGAAAATATTTTGGAAATTGATGTCAAATTTTGGGCTTTGACACATGGATTTTTTTTTTTTAATACATATGTTTTTATAGTAATTAAATTTGATGATTAATATTATCAAACTAGATCTACAACTTGATAGGGAAGAAAAATAGAGTTTCATAGAGGAGAAGCAATTGGCTTTCCATGCTGCGTCTCGCCGCATTGGGGAATTGTGGGCCCCAAATAACCTTCTACCTCGCTTCAATTTTAGGCTCTCCCACTCCCACCTCAGCACGCTTCCACTTCTCATTGAGCACCTATAGATATTTTGTGAACAAATCTTAATAGCTACCATTCATTTTAACATGCTACAGTTACTATAAATTTGGCATACGCTTCAGTCGAATCTGGGTTTTAATACCAATGAAGTTGTCTTCGATATAGATTTTTCATTTCTGACAAAAATAACTGTACTTGTGATTCTGATTTTGAGAATTGAATATTTGTAGTTTGATTTGAAATGATTTGTTTTTATTAGTTTATTTTAAGAGTGATTATTTTTTGTTTGGTTTGATTTTTATTAAAAAAATAACCAAATTGAATTTTTTTTTTTAGAAAACCAAAACCGAACCGAAACAGGTTCAAACCGACTGGTTTTGGTTCGATTTGGTTTTTTTGGATAAAAACCGGTTCAAACCGATTTGACTTGGTTTTTTTCGGTTTGGCTTGGTTTTTTTGGTTTGGCTTGGTTTTTTTCCGGTTTGGGTTCAGTTCCGTTCGGTTTTTTCGGTTTCAAGCTTATAAAACCGAAACCGAACCGAACCGGTTGGTTTTTTTTTAAAATTTTAATTGGTTTAATTGATTTTTTTTCACGATTCGGTTTTTTCGGTTTTTTTTTAATTTTCTCGATTTAATTGATTTTTCAGCTTTTTTACTCCCTCTAAGTTCATTTTGTGATGTTTTTAATATGGGATCCAGCTCCCCGTATTAGTTTTATTTTTGTAGAAATTAAAGATCGATACATGTGTTATTATCTAGCCCAAGTCTTGGAAAATCCAGAAGAATAATTAAGAAAAAAAATAATGACAAAATTGGAACAGAAAACATTACCCAACTGTAAGCTATGTACGCTGAAGGAAGTGGGAATGAAAAGTTTTCGGAATAAAAAACCATTAATGGTGCTCTTAAAATGTAATTAATGGAGATCTTAATTATATCTACTTTGTGTTCTTATTCTCAAAATCACTTTTATTGGTGGGCAATGACAGTGATGAGCCTCGTAGGGTGCGCTGGAAGAAGGTTTTGGTCATATTCCTCAAAGGGCTGATGAAAATGCTGGAAGAAGGTTTTGGTCATGTCTCCCTTCTCAGTTTCAAGACGAGGAGGATAAACTCAAAGGATGATATATGCTACTTTAAGTGGGATGATGATGATGATGATGATATTCGTGGAAGGGCAAGAGACGTGATTAATGGTCTAAAAAATAATAAAAAGAGCAAACTAAAACAAGAGAACTGAATATTATATGAATTTGATGGGCAGTTAAAAGTGTTGAAGATTCTATAAGTTTCCGTTGTTCTTTCGGGCAATTTCAGTATGAAGAAAGTAATGGTAGTGTTATAGATCCAACATTTTCTGGGTTATCCCTCTTGAAATTGGTTATTTATTATATTTATTGTTGTTGTTTTTGGAATTGCTTTGATAAATCGCCTCTTGAAATTGGTTATTCTATGAGTATGGTGCGTTTTAAAATAACTTTTCACTTGAAAATACATTAAAATAATTTATTTTTTATTTTTTTATTTTCGACATCAACACATCAAAACCATCATAAAACACTAAAAAAATTAATTTAATATTCAAAAGTACTTTTAAAAAGCACCTAAAAGGAAAAGCTATGTCTAACACCCTTTAAATCGAATAGAAGAGCACAATTGAAGAAATTACAGTAAATGATATAAACAACCACCATTAGTAGATGGATGAGATTCAGGTCCTCCTGGCGAACACATTGATGTGCCAAAACCCACCAAAATCATCATCAAACCATCGAAAGCGACGACAAATGAGGCATATGCGCCGAGTGAACAATGCAGTTGTACTATCAAGGGAAAAACTATAGTTTCGCAGTCTTGACTAGGGCAAAACCATATTTCACTTAGACTAAAGGCATTTAGGTAATTTCCAAAGTCAAAATTTTATTTTTGTTTTAATTTATTTTACTTGTATTTGTAATAAAAAATAATTATGCTTGTATGTGTCTTGGTGGATGTTTGATTAAATGCAATGTCTATAGCGCCCCATAGCATGTCATACCCGAAAGGCCTAAGACCCCCAGTTGTTTTGAGGAAAAATAAAGATTATATCAATTTTCCAAGATGGAACTAAGAGGATGAGATTGTAACTTGATTTTGGAGGATTCTTTGAGATGAGTGTTGGCCCTAATGTTTACCAAATCAATACTTGAATGATTGATCGACCATTGATTTGTTAGATTGATTATTTAATTAATTGTTGCCATGTATGATTACCTGTTGATTTATTGATTGACTGCATATAACATACTTTATGAATTGTTTTGTCAAATCAAATCTCAAACTACTGTTCTCACTCCTACCTTTAATGCCTATTGCATGGTTTTATCAACATAATCATTTTTATAGCTTTTAAGATCTCCCTAGAAAAACCTAAAAGAAAAAAATAGAAGAAGAAAACTCCATGTTATTTTATCCTTAATAGTTATGGGGATATTAATTAAAGATGAATGTAAGCACGTAAATTGGTGAAACCTAACCCATAATGGTTTAGTGAAGAATATTGTAGTTAGGTGTTGTAGTTGGTAACAAGTACCTCACTATAAATGGTAATAGATTACTCGATGAATATTAGTTGTTAGATTATTTTTGTGTCATAACCATCAACTCGAGATGAATTTTGAGGATTGTTGAATTAATTTCAAAGCTCGTGTTTTCTTATTGGTTCACCCATGAGTGGTTCGTTTTTTAATTGATCTTTTTTTTATATCAAAATCTTGTGTTTAATTGGTCCACCTATTAGTAGTTTATATTGACTAGTTGATTTCAAAACCTGTGTTTTCTGATCAATTCACCGGTTCTTTTTAACCAATTGGTTTCAAAACCTCATTTTTTGATTGGTTCACTTGTAAGCAATGTTTTTTAATCAATCCTTTAAAAACTTGTGTTTTTTGATCGGTATGCCTATGAGAGGTTTGTTCTTAATTGATACTTTAAAAACTTATATATACCAATCTGTTCACTTATAAGCAATTCATTTGACTGATTGTCCTTTTTAACTTGTGTTGATTCACCCTTGATGGTTCATTATTGATTGAGCACTTGAAAACATATTTTTTCTTAATGTATTTTTATATTCATAATTTCTTTTATGTGATAATGCATTGCATTTTATATATATGTATATACATAAATAAAAATCTTGGATGGATGGTTGGCTAATGATGATGATACTTGGTGTATTGTTTGTGTCCAATTCAATTAGGGATGTTTCACCTTGCGTGAAAAAGTTGATATAAATTAAGAATTTCATCTTTTACATTTCATAATTAGAATCTTATTTGCTTATATGCTTATGTGTTTATTTTATTGTGTGAACTATTGAGTCGCAAGGCCATCATTCTCCTAAGAAAGGGATTCTTATGTATTCATTTTTGTTTTACTTTACTCTTTATTTTTTGGTATCCCGTGAGCATTATAACTAGAGGTTTTTCTTATGATTAATATGTGCACTGTAAATGGCCTTAGACCAAATGCTGGAAGGTCATTGTTGGTTAAGTTCATCTTTTCTCCACGCAACCAACCCCTTACAGAGACTCTATTAGATAAGCTATTAGGTTCTTGAGACCATTGGTGGTGACACCTTTACCTATGTGTGTGATATATGTTCATTATTTTTCTCATCCCATAAAAGGACCCTTATCCAACACCATCCATGAGGATCAGAGTCAAGTCGCGACCAACGATAAGATGGCGACTTTACTATAGAATGGTAGTTTTTTGGTTAAGTTTTGTATGCTTTTTTTTTTTGTTCAATGGTGAATCCCCACCTATAATAAATTTAGCTATGCATAACTTTTATATAAATAGAAAGATGAAGGTCTCTAGAGGGATTTTCAAGATTGTCACTGATTAGTACTTAAAAGTGCATTTTTATCAAGGTTTTATATCATCATTTTGCACTTGAAGTATTAATAACTCCTTAACTAGAGCATGTTTTATAATAATAGATCTGATAATATAAGATAGCTTTAATTTATGGTAAATGTTCATTTTAAATGCAGGCATATCTCACAATTCAAAGGATTGATTGATGTGATTAACTATTGAAAGTGAAAGGACAAAGAAACGACTAAGATTAGAAAGGAGATACCGATTCAATTCAAATTGGAACACTGTTCAGTTATTGGGTCATATCTGGAGCTGTAGATCTTGGATTT
>Ga0325411_1001974_pt1 | contig 23009 bp, 15 predicted proteins | sample PopdelMetagenome_13_FD_206181 | JGI IMG/M metagenome (GOLD analysis project Ga0325411, IMG submission 206181) | Populus deltoides microbial communities from Bellville, Georgia, United States - Xylem-PdIQD-R4 | ecosystem: Host-associated > Plants > Phyllosphere > Stem > Wood/Secondary xylem... | reverse complement strand
AAAAAAGTGTATATTTAAAAAGATGGTACAATAATTTAAAATAAATTTATTTTTGTGATAATTTTGAACATAATACATAAAAACATGTTCATTTTGCCTATACTATCTCTATATATTTTTTTTCTGTCTTAGAAAAAACAACTTAATGGCAACTAATAGTTTTTGTTTGGATCATGTTAAAATCTCAAATGGAATCGGATTTGTATTGCAAATAGAATTATTTTATTTTATGAATCTTCCTAGCATGAATAGCGTGTCTTGTTCTATATAAAATAAATCATCAAACATTAGAAGTTAAGATAGATTCCAATTACGTTACATGATTGTTTTGCAAGCAAGTTTTACTTCCTGCCTGCTGGATAAGAAATCGCCTTGTTTCCTTAATTGACTAATTATTAATTTTCCAATATGATCACGATGATCATGTAATTTCCCCAACATAATTATGTGCTATCCTAATTAAAATTGCCGGCTGGACCAAGCAAGAAATTACAAAGTGCAAAAGTAAAAGTGGAGCCCAGTGGTGGGACATGTCCACTTCAATTGAGAGGAAGTACATCTAAAATCATACTTTCCCTTTTTTTTTTTTTTTTTACTACCGTTCAAAAATTAATGATTGCCTGCTCAGAAAATATAAAGGGAAAACAAGAAAGAAAAGAGTACTATGGATCCATCATCTCATCTGTGGACCACTAGCCCATATAAAAGTGGAACCCTAATGGAGAAATCAGGCTACATAAAGCAAGCCACACAAAGTAAAAGTAAAACCCTATTGGAGAAATTAACTTTGATGGGGTATTATGTATGATTCAAGGAAGAAGAAGAAGAAGAGGAAGAAGAAGAAGAGGAAGTCGAGGGAAAAAAGCCAATGATGCTAATTTGACATACAACACTACCAGCCATTATGGCATCCCACGCAACCCCAACTTTAGTTTTTAACCTTGCATGCCATTTGGGACAAAAAGACAATTTAATAGGAGGCCATGTCATTGGACAATGAACTCAACTTGAAAATATTGCCCCTTCTGCTTCCTGTTTCTTTATTCACCACGAAAAAAAGCCAAGAAATTTGAAGCTCGACACTTTACTTTACCCTAAGCTAAGAAAAGCTAATAGGCCACTTATGAGATGTGCCATAAAAGCTTCCCCACTGATCTTAATTTAGCATCTAGCCTTTTTCGAGGCAATTACTCTTTCGGGTCATGTTCTTAGAGGGGATATAATACAAAAACAAGAATCAATTACACTAACTATCCGATATTAACAATAATCAAGAAAACTTGGGTTCAAAATGATGTCTAATTCAGCACCAATCAAGCAATCAATCACATATATAGCCTGATTTAGTGATGCTCTCAAGGAAGGAGAGCAATATGATGGATTTGGATAGCCTATAACTTAATTTTGACATGCAAGGATTGATAGCAGATAACATAGAAGAGCAGATGGGAGTAGAAGTGAAACAATGAAAAAATTCCTATGAACTACATATAATGTTTTTCTTCTTTCTGAATTATCTTCATGTTTTTACCGAGAGTGACTACAATTAGTCATCAAGACATGTTAACATGGACACTAGCAGTCATGACAGAATCACATACTGGGCAAGAACCAATCAGATTGGACCCACATAATGTACACAGGCAAAGATGCCTGCACGGCAGCAGCAGCACACTTGACTCCCTCTCCCCACACTTTTTACACATCCTGTTGTGGTTAAGATTATCCTTAACCACTACCATCTTATCCTTCACCGCACCCTCTTCTCCGCCAGCTAACGTGCACCTCCCATGATCACTACTTCCACAGCAACTGGATTCTGCATCATCTGCCAGAGTGGCAGCGCCACCACTTGCGTGCGCCAAGACTTGTTCTAAATTGCTCCGTAATGAATTTGCTGTGGCCTCATTGGTTTGTGCTAAATCCCTCCAAATTTGATTCTCTACGTACAAACTTTTCGCTTTTTCTTGAAGAAACCAGTTTATTTTTCCCATTCTTTGGATCTCTTCGTCTTTCTCTTTCACTTTCTTAATCATTCCTTCTTGTATTGCTGATACCAACATTCTTGATTGCCTCTTTTTCCGCTCTTCAAGTTCCATTCTAACTTTCTGATTCTGAAAATCATTTTTTTCATATAAAAAATAAGCTCAATATATACCGAAGTTTTGATTTTTATCAAAATTTAAATAACCCCGGAGCACAAAATTTATGAAAAACAACAACTTACATGATCATCAATGAAACGGTCGATTTCAGATTGCTGTTGTTGGATCTGAAAGAGGATATCGTGATCAATAAAAGAAGATAAAGGAGAGACTTTGGTCTTTTGAGAGGCATGAAAAGCATCAAAGTTGTCATCATTGATCGAGTCTCTAGCCCTCTTTCTTGGAGCAGCAACAGCAGGAACATTGTAGGTGAGACTACTATCATCTTTATTAGAAGCCTTAGCAGCAGAAATTGGGTCACAACCAAGAGAAGACTGATAGAACGACATGAGTGTTTCAGGCACTGGTTCATTGAAAACAAGGCCAGAATCCATCTGGGTATTGTATAAATTCATGTTTGCTTGATTTGCTTTCACAAGATCCCTGCGAAACAAAAAAAACCATGTAAGAAAAACAACGATAAATTGATGATGATAACCATAAAAGACAGAAACTTGGTGGTTTAGAGTATGTTTTAGTACCTGTTTGTGATAAATTGTGAAGGGAAATTGAGGCTCATATGAGGAGTTTCAACTGCCATGAGGAGTGGTTAAAACTCTTTGCTTGTGAATTTTGGCTGTGGAGAAGAAGGAGAGATATGTATGAGAGAGTCTTGTGAGGGAGCAAGAAATATATGCTTGAGAGGTGAGAGGGCATGCAATATAAATGATGGCACAATAGGATTTGGGTTTTCTAGGTTTGGCCATGAAGAGAGAGAAAATAAAAAATAGAAAGTCAAAAGACTGACTTCTAGATAGAAAAAAAGGGAAGAAATATAATTTTTTTTAATAATATTTATTTGGTGATTTATTTATTTATTTTCCGTAAATTAACTTCCTAGACAAAAATCCTTCTAGATTTTCTAAATTCCCGAGTGGATTTGGTCTGTTTTTTAGGAAAAAATAAATAAAAAATTTTTAGGGGCAATCATGGGATTTAAACATCCATGAAAGTTAATCACTGTTTTTAAAATTTTATTAACTGAAAATTAACAATAATAGCGGCATATCTGCCAGTCACCCACGTATCAAATGCATGCTATTTAGCCACGTAAGCAAATGCTAAAATCCAAAAAACCACCCCAATAAAAAGAATATTAATAAAAAAAAAAAAGCAAAAAGAGGTTCACGCCTCATAGGGAACGTGATCGTGGTTGGGGCCAAATATCGCACGTGGGAAAGGTAGTGGGTCCCGCTCTCTACACGTGTGAGGTGGGTTAGTGATGTTGCAGCAGTGCGTCTACTGTTTTTTGACGATTCACAATTTGTTTGCCCACGTTTGTGGACCCTACAAGAAGAACAAGAGTGGGTCCCATTTCAGTTTCATTTCAGTTTCCCTGTTTTAGCTACCTTGTCCCCTTCTTTAACTGGCGCGTGTTTTTTCCTTTTCCTTACAACTAGGCATGGGTTGCTTATTTGGTGGGGCCAGCATTTTTTTCCTTAAAAAATAAAAAAGATTATCATTAATTACTGTTCTTACATGAAAAATGAAAACAGTACGCTTTTATTTTCTATTTTAAAAACACAGACATTCATTATAAAATTATTTATAAAACAGATTTAATTAAAATCTTTTTTATTTTTTTTTATTTTTAATTCCATCCTAAGAACATACCATCCTGATAAAATCAGTTACTGTAATTAGGCAAATTAGACAACATCTGTGATTTCTTTTTATCTAATTGTCAACGAATTATGAGATTAATGCTTCCACAACAAGTACATTGAACTTGAATAGAATATAATATAGACTTACCTGGTTCATTTGCATGAACAAAAATGACCAGATAAATATAATTTTCTTTCTTGACCATATAATATAATATAATATTTATTGTCAGTTATTGATAACATAACACGACTGAATTTCTTATAAATATATAATTAATAATAATAATATACAGAAGATGTAGCAGGTGACTTGCGTGGATATTGTTAAGTGTTGGAATTTATTTATTTTTTCCCTTGAGCAATTGATTGTATTTGACTTTTTTTTCTTTCTCAAAAAAAGTCCTTTGAAATCCCATGCTGATCATATCATTAATAGAAATTTGGCGAGAGAATTGGGATCTCAAATTGAGGGTGGTTTTGACTCTGGATTGGAATAAAATGAGTATGAGGTTTACCAAAACCAAAGGCATTCCTTAACGCTAACCTCATTCTAGAGGTTTAGGTTGAGAAGGTAATAATTCCCAAGCCCTTTTTTCTTTCAGAAATTGTAAAACCTTCCAATGGAAACGGTCGTTTCTAGATACAGACTTTTATCAAAATTACTTTGTCATTGAACAATTTCAGTAATGGGATTTGTTTGATCACTCATTTCATAAATGAAATTCTTGAGAAAATGATCTTCACAAGAACCTTTCTGTAAAATCATTACACTTTCTTATCAATATTTTGGATATATATGGGATCTAAATGCTCCAAATTTGGCTAATTACTTCGAAACCTACACTTACTATCCATACTCGCAATATTTTTACCTTGTAGTCTTTTGAAAATGATAGGAAACCCATTTATAATTTAACGAGGGGAAGGCATCCCCTTGTTGAGATAGTGATTTTAAATGAAATCCATGTAGATGGTAATTTTGATTCCTAAGTTGAGCTAGACTTATTCTTGCCATCGCATGCCAATTTTGGATGAAAATTAATCTTCATATATACCATAATATATAGTGTCGTTCATACAGCATATTCTCCATATGCCCCGACAAGGGTTTAGGTTTTTGCATCCAGCTAATAGCTAAATGCATATAAAGATACCCACTGATATTTTTTTTTCTCCAAGTAGAATCATAAATGCACTATATAGATCGATCACTTGTGTGATCTTCTTGCTGCCAAATGGAAAAAGTTCTTGGTGCTTGCCACGCTTACCTTAGATACCTTAACGTTCAAGTTGGGTGGGCAGACCAAATGGACCAATGCAGGACAAGTACTTTTTAATTTACAGGCAAGAAAAAGTCAATAGAAAGTTAGTTTGTGGATGGAGTATCAAATTTTCCATGAAAGTGATGTATTCAAGTTTCATATGAATTTAATGACTTGAGTATTGTCTTCCCTTTGAGAGAGAGAGAGAGGGATTATACAATAAATGATTCCGAAAACGTAGTTGAATTCCAAATGTCTAACCATAACCATTCTTGTCTAATTAATAAATGAATTTGATAAAATAAAAATAATACTTGAAAGGCCACAAAGAAGAAAAGGGTTGAAATGTATGGAGAATATATAAAAGATGAGTCAAATTTCACAAATTTCAAGTATTCTCCATCAACCAAATTAGATGGTCCCCCAAAACCAAAATTGAATCCATCATGGCCAAATCTTGGAACCATTATCATATGCTATTGACAAAAGTGAATGGAGATATTGAACAGTCACCCCACCATGTCCCAAACCAATCTAACATCCCCCCACACTCAAGCACAATCAAAGGTTAAAGGAGAAAGAAGATTAATTAAAGAAAAGAAAATTAAAAAGAAAAGGAGTTGCCTCAAGAAAAGAAAGCAAAATATATAAATGTCGACAGATGGATTCCCATATCCACCGCCCCCTTCTCATCTTTCACTCTTTTTCTCATTCCCTCTATTATTGCTCACTCTTCAACATCATTACCCCCTATTGTGCACAATACCTTGAAACCCTATGTTTGCTTGATTACATTACTTTAACCACCTTAAAAGACAACGAAAGTAATGGAACAAAGAGAACCTGGTAAAAGCAAGCAATATCGATCCCTCTTTTACATTAACGTTGTATATATGTAGATTAATGTGTATTCAGTAGTTATCATCATGGGCAAGGGGTCATAGTGTGAATTATAAATACTTAAGTAATCTTGACATGGGCTTGAATAGCATATGTAAGAATATAGATACAAGGCAATTAGGAATTTCAGCAAAATTGTCCACTTTAAAGGCAGCTCCAAACTCACATACAAAAGTACATTTTGCTTACAAAAAGTTGGAACATCATTATCCCATGAATATTCTTAACATGTAGAAGCCACCTGTCTTTTCTTCCTTTTCTTTTTTCTTGAATTCTTTTATGCTAATAAAAGAAGATCTAGTTAAGTAATCAGGTTTTCTTTGTCCATGCCGATTTTCAGTCGATTGCATATTGTGATTTTTACGTCAAAGAAGTTTGTAAGTAAGTGTTTTATGCTAAAGACTTTTTGATTGAGCGAGGAAGCTAGATGCATCACACATAATAAGATTTATTTGACGGAGCAAAATAATATCTCATTGCTTGTAAATATTGAAAAACCGACGGAAAGAGGCCTAGAAGAAACTTTCTTTTTTTAATTTCTTCCCATATGCTTCGAATGAAATTAATTCCTAGATAGAATTGAAGATATCCTTTTGAAAAAGGAGTGTTTTAAGCATCAAAAGCCACTACCTCTGCCATCCACTCTCACTTTATTTTACCATCTTCAATATCTTTTCAAAGGTTGGAATTATATGCCTAGCCACTAGGAAGATCCCATGATGATTCAAAAAGCTCTTAAATGTGGGAGCCACCCCAACACGAAAAATAGCAATAGCAAGAACATCAATTCATTGGTTTCCCTGCCTCATTTAGGATTTTCCAATCTCTCCCACTCCTGTGAATTTTCTAATCTAAATTGTAATCTTGCAAGCATGAGATGAAGCAGAATCACTTTACTACAAATTTGGAGGGGGAACTTCTTAAAGTAAGCATAGCTACAACATATAGTTAAATGTGCTGGAAGTCATTGATTACAAAGTGTCCATTCTTTTCAACTAAAGCAACAAAAGGAGGGCATTGGGTCCCTCTCCCCATATCTTAAGCATAAGACTAAGTTATGATTATTGACCTAATTGAAAAGGATACGAGATCCAATTTGTGAGAGAGAGAGAAGAAATTAGGTCCCTCATTTAGTTCTAATGACATGACATCACTATAAAATGTTCATTGTTCAAGGATGGAGCCACCTCAAATGTTTGTCATTGTGTTTTATTTTTTCTTTTTGCGAAAATTAACCCCTAGTTTGCCCCAAATTGATTGTGCATGGTAGGTCATACATAAAAACATGCCTATTATTCAGTCAATAGACAATGCACCTAATTAATGATGTGATTGAGTTTTTGAATGTTGATTTCTCTCTAATTACCAAATTCCTTTTGGATAAATGTATTTCTTAATTTCCATACTCACATCAATAATTACTAAATTTTACATTAATCTCTATTTAATCCCAATTATCGAAACAAATTTCATTAAACTGTGCACAATTATGGACCTCAACCACCCATTTATTATCTAGAAAATGAAAGGAAGAACTTTTATTTATTCATGAAAATAAAATTGAATATTCAACTATCTATATATTCCATTTTCTAGAAATGTTTGATCAGTCATGCATGAACCTTCAGAATTCACATGGCTGCTTCGGAGAAACAGACTGAAATTGAATAATTCATGCATCTAATCATGGATGCCTTTGGCAAAGGGTAAAAAAAGAGTTCTTTATCAATGGTGACAGCAACAAAATACGTGTAAAAAATAATTGAATGAATGCTTATAATTTCAACCAGGTAATGTAAATTTGTCTTGGCATGCACTACATCACCACCAATTAAAGGCAACACGTTTTCATGCAGTCGAACAGGTTCCAAGATAAGATATATATGCTATTGTGATTAATATTTAACCTATGAAAATAAGACTTTAGTATAATGAAGATTAAAGGACACATGCATGAGACAAAAATAAAGTGGCCTCCTTGTATCTTTATTCGAAGTGGCAAGACCTAACTAGTTACGGGGAGTGATTTTTTTCTTGATTCAATATTAGTGTTAGAGTCTAAACACTAATTAATGATGATGATATTTATATTTTCATCAAAATTTCATTTATAATTCTTGATTTCTAGCAAGTTCACGACTGTGTGTGTGTGTAGTAATTATGTAGCATCATCGATCATTGAACAATTCCCTCTCAAATTAGAGATTTATCCTCATAAAATAATGTTGTCGATAACACCAATCATAATGAAATTGATTTATATTTTGATTTTCCAAGAAGCTACATCCTATACTACTCGAATCAATTAGTTTTTATCAACAAACATAATCTAACTTTTCTGCTTTTCCCACTGCCACAAAGAAGAAAAACAAGACACATTTGAGCATATCTTTTACATTTTCCAAGCCAGAAATTAATGCAGGTACTTATTCTTGGCATCATCGATCCCATACATAGCATATAGTAGCCCCCAATCTTGTACTGGCTTGTGTCATTATCATAGAAATCTGTAGATACATTTGAATTGCACGCCAACAAATAATTTTTGACAATATAATGTGTACATACATAAAAATGTGAACCAAACTGATTGATCAGGACTTGGCCACACCAATCACTTTCTTGTAATTTCTCTTTTGGAGGCTGCTAGAGTTAAACACGATAGAAATCTTGTTTTATAATTTTTTTCTAGTGGTATTGTCATTAGTCGTGTACTTTATTATTTTCGTGTAAACATTATCAATCGTGGGCCAAATTTCCAGCTTTCAATCTTGTAATGATGTTGATGTATACAATTTTTTGTTCATCTTTTCTTACATGTCCAAACATTTCTAGATTAAAGGTTAGTACTTGTTTGATTTCTGTCTTAAATACAAATATTCACATCTCTATCTTTTCTTTGGAAAAAACCCAAGCTGAAAAAAAAAAAAAATTGTACCCATCTTGATTTTTCTTGGTGAGAACTCAACTTGGGAGTCTCTTTCCTTGACAAACCCTTGAATGATAAATTGGGAGTCTCTTTGCAAAGATGCATGCTAACTTTGTCACTTTATTTTATCAAGTGTTTTTTGATGTGACTCACGTGTACAATATTTGTTATCTTAAATAAACTGTAAAATAAAACATATTTAACCATATTATTATAGTTGATATTGTTCTACAAATTATTAAGCATAAAGTTCAAAAAGCTATATATTTTAGTAGATCTTAATAGACAAAATGTACTACATTTTGAGTTGAGTGATGTGAAATTCGTGTTTATAATCTTTATGTAACAACACAATATTAGATAATTATTATTTCATGCTAAATACATTTTTATTATTGTGGTGTTCTTAAACTATTCTCATCTATTTTCTTAACAATTAATACGTACACTTAATATAGAAAATTATATGTTCTATGATAAAATTAGCATCTTTTTTCACTTAATGTATGCCTGTCTTCACCTTGCATTTTACGTCTAGCTCTAACAGGTCTTAAATAACACTTACGTCTGCCTGGGGCTTATGAGCATGGCATTGGTGATACATGTCGATCGATATTATTGGAGATGGGGACCAAACAGAGAGTTTGGCCAGAAATTGCCTTGTTTGTTTGCACTATGGCATAGTTAATTGGCTGTCATAGCGGTCAGTGGTCACAACTTGCTGAAGAAATCAATTGAACAATTTTTGGATCACGCCAATGTTCATAGAAGCATTCATTGAAAACACTGTGAAGGTGCTGGCAGTTTCATAGTACACAAGTTGACACAACATGAACATCAAAGATATTGAAATGGCACAAGTCTAGCCCCACTATCACTTGATTTTGTCCCTGATATGTAGCAGGTTGTATCCAAAATTAGGTAGTATTATTTATTATGATCATTGAGAATATGTTACACATTAGTAGAAACTAGAAATAAACGACAATAAAATAAGAAAAGTTGAAGTGAAATCAAAGTTATCTTGGATTAATGGAGATGATAGCTGAAGAAATTACTAGAGTAGATATGTGATTGGACCCATTACTATATATATAAAAAAAAAATCAAAGAAGCAAGGATTTGTAGCTTTTGCAGCATTATTATTAAACTCGGCTAGGCCGACCGACCAGCTCCCTCCCTCGAGTGTAAAAAAATCAATTTAAAGTTAATTAGTTTTATCTAATCAACTCTGTTAAAATCCAATTTATCTAATTACCCTTTTCAACCAATTGTTTTTTAGGTTCTTTATTTAAATCAACTGAATTAATCTACTTGATCTGTGTCCTGATCCTCAAATTAGATTTAACGGCTATATTTTGGGATGCCGATGGATGTGCATGCATGTGATAGCTAAGATTTTGAGCCCGGCCTACAGTTGTCGGTATAATATAATCGATAATTGAAAGAATAATAATCAAACTGTGAAGTGCCATTGTGGTCCATATCATGTTCTCTAAGGAAGCATTTTTTGTGGATTTGGTTTTCCATTTCTTACAAGTTGAAACTATAATATTGTATACTAAGGAACCCACCAAGAATCAAACAGGGAAGGGGTGTTTTTAAATTACTACTAATGACCAAAAATAATAAAAGTTAGGTTGGTAATCTTAGATTGATCAAGACAAAGGCCTCATGGGATACCTGTCATTGTCCATAGAGAATCATATATAGACTGTTACCGAAGTGCTTTGCCCCATATGAATTGGAGTCGTCTATTTTTGACCAAGTTTTCAGTGGAGATCGTAATAATTAAGATAGCAGATAGTTACATTCTTTATTCATCTCCCACCATGCACAGCATCTCAACAAATGATAAACAACGGCTTTGCCAGGTCTACAAGATATACACAAAACAAATTTATAATTACATATCCTTCTAAGGAACAACAACTCGAGATATCAAATATTATATTGGTCGTATGAAGTTAAAGGAACCTATACAGAGGTCAGGTATAAATAGGAGTAGTATTAAGCTAATTAAACATCCATCAATTATCCTCGAAATATGAAAATCTTGTAGCAAATAATTGGCAAGAGAGAACTGAATTGGTAGGTAAATAATCAATGATATCTGGAGGAAAACCTCTGATCAACACGTGATGATCACATAAGAAGTCTTTGTTTTCCTGTAGTTTTCCTGGCTCTTGCATGTGCATTTGGTGAACTCCTGCAAAAATGAACGCAATATATGCATTATTCGAGTGCAGTACTGCTGGAACATCACTATACAAGGTTCCAAGACTGAGTACGTGCATGGAAACTGCAGTACTTGCTGTAGAGGTCGAGTTAGGAACATGCATATGTAGCTATATATAGGTGCAATATTTTGAAAGAATATTGTTCTGTGTCATGACATGATCACGCATCAAAACCAAAAAAATAAATAAATAATGGAGTTACAATAGAACTATAGGCCCTGTTTTAGTTGTGATATTGTACTTGAAAATATATATGATTGAGGTTAATGTATCCTTTTTTTAATTGATTTCACTCCACAATACACCATTAAGAATTCTGAGATTAATTTTTAGCGTTGGAATCCATGAATCAATCGCCAATTATGAGTTGGGCTATGGCTGGTACATGTTTGAAAGGTGAGAAGGAATTTATAGGTAGATGATTAGTTCTGAAATCCCAAATTTATTTGAGACACGCCCTTGAGAATCGGCCAAATATATAATCCCAAGCATGATTCAAGAAATTATAGTAAAGATATTGTCTCAATAAGCATGCACGAGGAACAATTTAACTTGTTCAGTGCCTAAGATTTGCAAAGTTGAGTGACCTCTAGTCTCTTTGAATTAATCTTTCACTTGTGTATATATATACGAGCTTCAATTTCAAGCCTCTTATCTTCTGTTAAGTTTGGAAGATATATTAGAGAAATTAATCGCCATTTCTTGGACAGTTTTGAAGAACTTTCTGAAAAGTCTTGTTTGCGTGCAAGGCAGTACCTACCTAATGAAAATTACCTTCTCTTTTCACGCTTTGTTTGTACTTCATTCCAAAATCACTTGAAAGGCTTCAGAATCCTTGCAACTTCCTTTGTATGCTAGAAAAGACGCTTTTTTTTCCCCATATGTTGTTGTACAAGAATTTTCACAGTTACAGTGTTGCCACCATGCCCTATATAGCAAGATAAGTTAATTTACAGGTCTAATCAGATGGAATTTATGACGAACTTCCAGTAAGATATCAAAGAAAGTTTCTTGTTGGCATGCCATTACAATCAAGATCACAAAATCAGGAGAAATTCCTCAGGTACAAGTTCCTAATGGAGATTTGTCCTCATCAAGTCCCATTATTGACCTTGAAAATATTGTTGTTAGTAGTTTCCTCCTTGATTAAGAGCATTAATGATCATTAAGAATGTAGAATCAAATTGAGTTTGCTTGTCCCTCATGATCATGAAGCAAACTAAGTAAAATGTTTTGTGCTTATGAGATACGACAGTCAACCACAGAGTTCATTAATTTCTCATGGCATAGCTTAAAATTAACCTTCTCTTACATATTCAAAGATAGCAGTCAATTGATACTGATAATTAATTAGCAATTGATCTCATTAAATCCTCTTGATCACAATTCACGTTCAACTCCATGCTGTTGTTGGATTCTGATTAGCTTACCAAATCACCTAACTGTTGAACAAAATGCCATTTGATGCACAAGTCACTTACTTATCAACATAATTATTTTAAATTCCCAGATAACTTAAATTAATTAAGTCTTATGTTTGAATATCTGTGTACATTTTAATATCATGCACTTGAGTTGTTGATGATGGATAATTAATTACATATAACTTAGTGTGAACTCTTGTTTCTTTGTCAGAAACTTCTGGAGCAGGTAATGTAGCTCTTGCATTTTCAAGAACATTTTTTTTAAAAAAAAATGTTAATGGAACTCAGGCATGTGCCGGCATTCCTCATCTGTAGCTTTACAATAACAATTAACAACTGAGGTGAAGTCACATATAATTAACAATTAATAATGTTATTTTATATATATATATATATATATATATATTTCATGGTGCTGCCCTTCTTGTAGGCTTCCATGAATGTGAAACACCTGGAGATCTAAGAGATAGGAGAATAAAAATTTCCAAAAAGATTAACAAATGATTGTGAAGGTACACTGAAACCTTGGATAATTATAAAAGGATCTTGGCAAGTGGGGCCTTTGAATTAGGAACTTTGTCCTTTTCTAGCTATTAGAGGGGCATCATGACATTTTAAAGCATGAACTTTGCCTTCAAATTCTGTAAAACAATATTAGGTATGCATGTGACTTCACTTCAAGTTTGTATAATGGTTCTTCCCACTATTTTTCTTAATAAAATTTTGTGTTTAAAAAACTAGAAGAGCAAAGTGGTCTGCTTGTTTTGTTCAATGAGTAGAAGAGAATAGTCTAACTAATCTACTTAATTGTGGGCTTTAATGCTCCATGATGATCATAGGCTAATATACATTATTAATTATAGTTGAAGAAAGAAATTAAAGCCAAAAAGCTAACCAACAAACCCTGATAGCACCATCAAGAAAAAAAAAATCTTCTTGTCATGAAATCACAAGGAATAATTTCATGTGCAGGGGGTGCTCCCCATCTCAATTTCCCGTTTCTTCATCAATATAAAGATCATTTTCCTTAATTAGCTCTTAAATTTGCAGTAAAAATCAGGAGAACAAACTATATATATATATAAACAACCTGAGCTGTTCCCACATGGGATGCTAACTATCTAACACCAAACACTTCATGAGAAATGATCATCCATAGGTCCACTTAACTTTGTTTTGTTCTCCCCCTCAAACTTGGTCCATCCTTTTGTCCCTAAATCCTTGCGTATCCCTGATAAGACAGGGGCAAAATAATGTAAAAGTGCCTTAAAAATGGAGATTTATATGTCACGTTGATTTCTCATTCATTTGAATTGATGGGGTTCCAAAGAGGATAGAGATTAGACGAAACCAGGCGTGAAATTTGGATCTTATGCAAGGCTCTATGGGGTCCAAGATGTGAGTACCCTTCAACTTTTGTGTTAAATGTGGGTTAGGGCACAAACCAGCTCTAGCCCTTCACATAGAATTGACATTGCTTTGTCTTTTCTTCTTGCGTAACACATTATGCCTTTCTGATATAGGTCCCACTCATGAATCTACAAGGTAATGATCATGAGTCATTACCCTCCATAATGTGTTTCATACTTTCAAGGAATTTTGACAACCTATCAAGAGGGTTGTTCTATGGCTGAAGGGATTTATTAGTGGGATTGGATGATGGCATTGACATAGGTGGAGTAGAAGAAAAGCTAGGGCATTATGAATTTCATTTTGAATATAAAGCAATTGTGGATAAAGTGTTGAAAAGTGAAATCAATAGAAACCAATCAACTTTTCTGTCTGAGGTTTGAAAGATATATTGCACAGGTCATATTTTTTCCCACTAGCAATAATTCCATGTGCCAAGCCTGCACGACTTTTTCCATCCCATTAATGGGGTTTTGGACATTATGGCAACATCCAAGCTATGTGCTTGATGCAGACCCAACTTCCAAGTCCCATCTATGGTAGAAAGATTGTCATGTCTTGCTTTTAGAAGTTTTTAAACCTTAAAGTCTAGTGCCCCAACTTGAATTGTCTTATGGGACTGTCTTTATTAGAGCCAGTGAGAGTGGGCACCCATTACATGTGCTAGCAAAACTGTAGATGCGTTGTCTGATACTGCATAGTTGTAAGGGTGTGAAACCGTCTCCTTGAACTTGGAATTAAGACTTTAAAGAGTCAATGAGTTCATCTACTCGTTTCCATGGGTGGAAGAATAGTCTCCTTGTAAATTGGTGAGAAAGAAACAATTTGTTCAGATGTTGAAGTTGAAAATAATGTGATTGGGTAATATAGAAAGATAGAAAATAGTATGGCCTATTATACTTGATGATCTGAAGATACCTGCTAAGAACCTTGTGTGCTCATCAAGGTGAATAGCATTAACTTCTTACTTGGTCAGGTCATGTTGGTGAAACTATAGGTCAATTCAGACGGCAGAGTCCCTTTTACTAGACTTTATCTACAAGATTTTTTTCTTTTGTGGATATCTTAGGAAAGTGAATAAATAATGATGCTGTAATCTGTTCAAAACTAGAGGTGTTTTTAACTCACCTTGTGAGTGCATACTATTTTATCACGTGAATCTTGGCCTACGTTCTGTTTTTTTCTTCTTTGATCTGTTCTTTGATGAACTACCTACCATACCCCATTCAAAAAAGTTGCAGTGGTCCTAAATGAGCTTCAAGTAGCTGCTATATATCACATCAACTTATAGTGATCCTTCTGGTAATAATTAGACTTAGCCCAGTTGGTGAGAAGTGGGGAGCAATTCAGTTGGTGAGAAGAGGGGAGCATTTAAGGAGGAGGTTAAGTTTCGAGTTCCTTTTTTGATGCTGGACAGGTTTTGCTCAAGCTCTAGTTGATCCAAGCCCAGTCACTAGTAGATGTCTGGCAGAAATTTGTAGCCCAATGCTGCTCAAATATATATAAAAGCATGTCATGCTTGATGGTCATCATTCTGTAGTTTAACCACAAAGCAACTGGACATGGAAATCCAGCCTATGAACATAACAGGGTTAATGGCATCTGTATTCATTTCTCTGGAGTGACAAATACGCGTGTACATAAATTCTAGGATTACAGCAAATTATTTCAGTTGGGATTAAGAGTTTGAGGTGCTAAGCACAATTATTATTACCCTAGAATATTGAGACTGGACAGTGGACACCTTGAATCGATATCTAGAGTCACTATGATGCAGACGAGTTCAACAGCAATGCTCTGACTGCAGAGGACCTTTGACTAGCCCGTGATGCATCTGAGAACTTATGCTGCAAGTTCTGGTTCAAAACAAAACTGGCATGCTAGCATAGAACATGTTAGCCAAAAAGGAAAAACTTCCTATAAGAAATGGAAACTAACACACACAAAGGAAAAGAGTGCAATTTGGACATATCCAACAAATCACACCAGCTCACTATTCAATCATAAACTACGCAATTAGGCATTCCATTCTTTCTAAATCACTTCTGCAGATTAATACCACAGTTAATCAGCATAATCAGAAGCAATTTTAAATCTCAAACAATGATAATTTCTATTAACTAGTAATGAGAACAAATAAAAGGGCATGCAGATGCGTACATGTGCAAGTGAGAGAGAAGAATTTGGCATCGTAATTCATATAGTAGAAGACATAACTCACCTTTATGTGGTACAATCTGTCAAGAAATCTTTCAAAAGACAATCCAGATTGTGTTTGGAAATAATAGCTGGTATTGGGAATGTGCTTAACCTTCTGGCGATCTACTCTTCCTTCTCCACGAATGCACTCTATGATCTCTTCTCTAACAATTATGAATATCAATACCATGAGGCAATGCCTTTAGTTTCATGCATCTACCAAGGCTCAAAATTTGAAGACCTGGCATCACTCCCTTCTCTAGAACAATCTCATTTAGTTGATTGCAGTTGTATGTATTCAAGATCTTGAGTTTCTGTAACCCATCAAGAAAGCATAACTGTTTGCCTACACAGGCGTTGACGAAAATAAGCCCTGCCAAATTGGGCACTGCTTGTAGGCAAGGAAGTGGATCTTCTCTTAATCTAGACCATAAGAAGAGCAAAAATGTGACGGAGTGAAGAGAAGGAAACCAACATGCCACCTTTTCCAATTTTCCAACTAGTTTGAACAGTTCCATATCCGGGATTGTGAAGGTATGCAGTTAAGTGCCGTAGATACTGCAGCTTTGCGATCACAAGTGTTGAGAAACCTTCAGCAATAATAATGAATATTGCACAAGAAAGAAAACAAGAAAAATTGCTTAACAATGTGTTTACATCCACATAAACGAGGAGGAGCAGAGTAGCTTTATTTCACTATATATCAAATTAAATTTATCTTTATAGTAAATCCACGAGGACGCTACCCCCGCACCTCCAACCTATCCATAATCCCTAACAACAACAAACAAAAATTAAATTTACATCCCATAAAGGGCATTTGTCTATGAGCCGCATACCAAAACTCCTCGATTTTGGTTTCGTTAATAGCCAGCGTTTTCTAACTCGGAAAGTTTTTCGATTGATTTATGATGTTGCTCCACTTGATTTCCAGTCAGGTTCAAGTACCTGTAATTGAATGAATTAATCTCTGAACCAGGTAGTTTACCAATCTGTGGATTCTCTAGATCCCACACCCTTAATAATTTAAATCCATGAAACACTTTACTTAAAAGAGGTTTAGAAGTCTTGTCTGCAGGAAACAGAAAGAAAGAGCGAGTGTGTGAGAGCATGCCCTTGCTAGATTGTATTTCTCGGTCCTGGACTTGAATTGACAGTCGACGAGCTCCGCTCTCCTGAATTGCTAGATTATTATAGTGAAATTGCTAGCTCCTGCATAAGATCATGCATCCTGCAAGCTTTTGGTCTAATGTTGAATGGATGGGTTTCCCTCTACTACTTGAAGCATACTCCTGCAAATGAATTCCATCAAGTAATTCTCAGCTATTTCTTCTAATGTTGCTCCTCTCACCATCTTAACGAACCCTTCAGCTATCCACAGTTTAATGAACCTCTTACGTCGAATCATATGGTCTTCGGGAAAGACACAGCAATATAAGAAGCAATGTCTTAATTGCAAGGCAAGTCACTTAAACTCTGCATCAATAGTCTCTTTACGAATCCAAGCTCAGGACTAGATTCAAGATTTTATTGACTTTCCTCCACTCGAACTCTAACTTCTTGGTAGACATGAGACCAGCCAAAGCCACAATTGCTAGACGTAAGCCTTTACATTTTTCAGAAACATTCCTTGCTAATAGTCCAAATTTTGTGGGCAACATCCCTTGTTGCTTGAAGAAGCTTCCATCCAAAACAATGCCCAAGCCTCATCCATTTCAAGAGGTAGAAGCTGATGAACATGGCTTCCAGCCCCAAATGAAAACGAAGCTTGATCGGAATTGGATGTGCGGTTGGTTCCCCGAAGGGCTATCTGATCCGATGCCCATAACATGAGTACTCTTCCTCTATCTATGAGTGAGACTCTATCTGGATCTGCTCAGCATCCAAGTCATCCCAATCTGCCAGGCGAGGCTCCGGCCACCACACTGAATGATGAACTTTGCGCCTCCAGGAGGGTCAAGCCAAGCCTGAATGGAATTCATGTCTCCTTCGTCTAGTCGAGAAGAGGCTGTGACTCTTCCATTACATAACGGAGAAGTCCATTCTCGTCATGATCGATCTAATTCCTACCGTAGTGCCCCAAGAAACTTACATCTTGTTTTCGAGTTGTAAGCAAAATTCTGATTCCGTTCATACTATCAGGAAGTGCAACATTTATTCTCTACAGAGATCTATACTCCACACATCATCTAATACAATCACATATTTCCTTCCATGTAAGAAGTTCACCAGAATCTCCACCAATTGTTTATAACTCATGGTGCTCAAATTCATCGGAACGTCCTCCTTTATTGCTTTTTACAAGTCCTGTTATCATAATAAATCTTCAATAACATAACTTTGAGAAACAGTGATTCAAGCATATCAATCAAAATGTGGCCTGACAACTTCAACTTGGCTGTTGTAGTTAGTAGCAACTAGAGTTATCTTACCTAAACCACCCATTCCGGCTAAAGAAATAACAGATCGTCATGGTTTTCCCGTTAAGAACCACCCCAACAGTCACATTTTACATTTTCAATCCCAACAAGACATCTTCGATGAAAAGACAAGAGTCGCCATGACTTTTCATCAATCTAGTATCATAATGCAAAATGGTTCCTTCTTAATTTTGCTGCAATTTGATGCCTCACAGAGATATTCTTGGGAATGTAAATGGTTGATTCAAAAGCCTAGTGTAGTACTTACCCGAATTTTGCAGCCTATTCTTGTAATACATGAAGTTGTCGATGATGTCTTCCACATCACAGGCCATGCTCTTTACATTATCCACCCTGGTTTTCTCTCCCTCGGCGAGGAAATCTTTCTACAAAGGATCTCATGCTTATCGACTCCATCTTGATTTTGTAAATTTCATCAGCAAGTCATCCAAGCAAAGATGCTTCATTCTCAAGGACCAAAATTATCTCGCTAGTCAGTAGGTCTACTGTAGGAGATGCCATGTTACTTCCCTTCTTAGCTCTCTACATGACTATTCATGTTATTAGTTTTTTTCATCTTCGTTCATGGAGAAAAAATCAATAGAAGGACAAAGACTGATTTAATATGATAAGATTCTTTTCAACTCTGTTTCTTTTTTCCTTTTCAAATCTGATGCATTAATGAAAATATTTTATAATTATTATTACAGAAGAGAGATCCAAACACGAAATTTCTAGGTGGAAAGGGATTTTATCACCAGTTAAGCTACATGCTTGCTAATTTGGCGACACCATTTTAAGCTGCCACTTGATTTCTTGCTTCTCTCCTTTCAAAGGCTTGAGAGAGGTGGTTAAAACGGTTAAAAGGCAGAGAGACCCATAAGAAGTGGTCTTGGGCCAAAAGTATTTAGATGATGCTAACACATATTCAGAAAAGGCCCATGTTCCATATTCAGAGAAGGCCCATTTTCCATATTTTGAAAATATACAAATATAAACACATCTCCAATGGAAATTTTCTTTCTTTTGTTTGGATGGAGTGAAGAATAAGGGGATGAGAGTGAAGAAAAGAAAATATTTTTTTATTTAAAAATTGTAAGGAGTTGGAGGGGAAGATTAAATTATTGAAAAATTATTAAATATATGAGAAATTGCACTATTTTCTCTTTCAAAAATATATAATTTATAATGAAAGTAATTTATAGAAGAGGATGGTTTTGACATAGTGAATAATTATATATTTATAATTTATCAAAGATAAAATAATAATTTTATAGAATTTCTCTTCAAATTAAAGAGTTCAAGAATTGTTCACATTTGAGTAGTTCGTTTTTTCAATTTTCTCTCCTCCACTTTTCACGTATCTTTTCAGATAATGTTTAAAAACATAGTTACTCTTCAAAGTATTTTTTATTTAAAAATAAATTAAAATAATAATTTTTTATTTTAAAAAAACTATTTTTGACACCAACATATCAAGATAATCTAAAAATATAAAAATAATTTAATTTAAAAAAAATTAAAAAATTTCAAAAACATTTTTTACCACAAAACAACACTTTTAAATAATAAAAAATACTTTGAAAATGGTGTTTTTCTATACCCCTCTATTTCTTTCCTCCCCTTTCCCCCTTCCCAAACACTGTGTTAGTGAACAAATAAATAAAATAAAAGACAAGAGTCTAGCTAATTGTTTTGCTCAAGAACAGTGCTAAAATTAAGAGTTTTTATCATTATTTTTTTTTGCTTAAGTCTTAAAAATATAATAGACTATCCGAATTCTAATATGAAAAGAATTAATTTCCACGCAAAGGTTAATCTTAATTTTCCTTTTCTCCTTTTCCAATGTTAATTTTTTATTAGTTAATTCAATTAATTAATTTCTTTATAACTAGTTTTAAATCATAATAATAGTGAAAAAATAGTATTAGTGGTTCGGTGGCAAAAAGGAACATCTCTAGAGAAATTGGAGCGCAGCTAGGGTTCAAGTCTTGTCATGCACAAAATCCAAGATATGATTAATCATCCATAGTAAGGGTTTTGAAGAATCCTCCTCCTCCTCCCCCTCCGCCAATCATCATCAGCCTCTCTTCTACCTCCTCCTCCATGACCGTCCATCCAATCACCATGAAACCAAAGCCCCACAAAAGATCCAACAAAACCCGCTTCCAAAACCCACCACCACCACCAGCAGCAGCAGAAAATCCATCAGATTATGCCTTCAAAATAACAAAAACAGCAGTATCACAAATCTGCCAATCAGTAGGGTTTAAGTCCACACAACTCTCAGCTCTTGAAACCCTAACCCATATAGCCACCCTTTACCTCCAAACACTAGCCAAAACAGCTGTGTCATATTCCAATGCATCCAACCGCACTCAATCAAACATCTTTGACATCATCAACTCATTACATGACATGTCATCTGTACAAGGTTTTACAGGAGGATCCACGCTGCATTGTAGTAGTAGTGGCATTGGTCTTTTAAGGTCTGGTGTGTTTAAAGATATTAAATCTTTTGTTGAGTTCAGTGATGAAATCCCTTTTGCCAAGCCTATTCCAAGAGGGAATTCGATTTCTTTGAGGAGGAATTCAATTTCTTTGGAAATAGATGAATTGGATTCCAGGGGTTTGCATATTCCAAGGTGGTTGCCAAGGTTTCCTGATGAGACTAGTTATAAGAATTGTGGGGACAGGTGGGAAAAGAGGAGGGAAGGGGGCCTGGCCTTGTGGGAGAATTCTGATTTGGTGAGTGGTGGAAGTGGAAATAAATCCCAGGGGATTTCCAGGGAGAATGAGAAAAGAAGTGATGGTGATGGTGATTTGTCGGTGGAGAGAGGAAAGGTGAGTTTTAAGATTGGGGAAGCAATGAAGGCACAAATAGGAGGGATTTTAATTTCTTTTTTGTGATTTGTTGCTGGCAGGATTTAAACTCTGTTTCCCTGCCAAAATTGGAATACGCAAACCATACTTGATCTCAAGATTCCCTGCTTGTGCTTGAATTTTGTTGTTCGTGATGAAATTATATATAAACATTCTTTCTTTTTTTTTTACTGGGTTCTAATTGATTTTTGCCTCTATTCTCGCATGCAGCTCACGAGGGCAATGAATGATTCATGTCATGGTTGATTTACATGGTTAAAATCTTCAAGCCAAACTTTAATGATTGTATCACCGATGCGATCATTTATCAAAACCACGAAACCTATTCTGGGATTGCAAGAAATGAAACTGGTGCCATGAAAATTCTAATATGGAGAGTAGTTTTTGCTCAGCTAATAAGTTGGCGTGCAAGCAAAAGATTAAGAAAGCTCTAGAAACAGTAGGGTTACAAAGTACGGTGACAATCCAAAATTTTATCCATCAACCAAGAAACGTTGGGAATGATATGACAAATAACATATAGGGTTTCATTCACGTTCAAAAATAAAGTTCTTGGACGATATATCAAAGAAATCACTAGTTGCTGCTACACACAGTCATAACAATATATTCGGTATTTGCTTTTGTAACTCGCAAAAGCTCTGGAAACAGTATTATCAAGCCTTCAAAAACATCTCTCACTCTCAGCAGTTGAAGCCTTTGCAAATAGAGAGGACTATGATGAGGATCAAGACAATCAGTATACCCAATACAATCAGCTTAACCTTCATGTTCTGCAGCCACATTTTTCTCCGGATTTGTGTCCCTTGACTGCGGAAGTCTTGTGCCTAAAGTTTACCAATTTTCACAAACAATAAAAGGGGATCAGTATCTTTCCGAAACAATGAAGATTAGGAATGCATCTAGATAAATTGTCAAAAGGCATGTTAAGATGGTGTTGCTATAATGTGATATGATTGTTGTGAAACAGGTATAAAAACTAACAACGAAGTAAATTTCATTTAGATGATTACATATTTTCCTTAAAGAAAACCCTCCATTCTTCCAAAACACCGAGTGAGGAGTAGCAAAACTTTCTAGAACAGCTTACTGCTCCCTAGAAATGTCATAAATGTGTGTGTGTGTGCACGCACGTGTGCGTGAGAGAGAGAGAGAGAGAGAGAGAGAGTCACTGACCTGTTGATGAAGGTTCTCAGTCTTGTCCACAAGAAGTTCTATTTTCTCCCCCCTATCCAAAACCTGTATCAATAGAGAAAAAAGATATCTTTTATTCAAACCTTGAAAACACCATGTGTTAGAGGAACCAAGTGCAGCTCAATCTCAACAGTAAATGAAGTGAACACATTAATTCCAAATGGGGTCAGCTGAATTTCATAATCTACAAACATAAGAAAACACACGGAAATACAGAGAAAAAAGTGTCCATCTAGTCTACACCAATGAACACAATGAAATAAGAAGTCCAACAACTTCGGAGGGAAAGCACACGAATAAACTGGTGCTGAAGACTCAGTTCAGCAATTAAAGC
>Ga0325411_1001973_pt1 | contig 23011 bp, 8 predicted proteins | sample PopdelMetagenome_13_FD_206181 | JGI IMG/M metagenome (GOLD analysis project Ga0325411, IMG submission 206181) | Populus deltoides microbial communities from Bellville, Georgia, United States - Xylem-PdIQD-R4 | ecosystem: Host-associated > Plants > Phyllosphere > Stem > Wood/Secondary xylem... | reverse complement strand
CATGTAAGGGTTTGGATAGACGACTAATATTGGGATAGTAGTCTAAAACATAATTGAGACTTCCTAAAAATCTTTGCAATTGGGTTTTATCAGTGATTTTGTCAGGAAACTTATTTGTAAAGTTTAAAGATCTCTCTATTGGTGTTACGGTACCTTGGCAGATGTAATGACCAAGGAAACGGACACGGGTTTGAAAAAGAGAAATTTTTGTTTTAGAAACAACTAAACCATTTTGTTTGGCAGTATGAAAGAAGATATGTAGATGCTTGAAATGTTGTTCTATGGAATGTGAAAAAATGAGCACATCATCAATGTAAACAATGCAGAATTTTGAATGTGCATTGAATATGTCATTCATGATGCGTTGAAATTCTGATGGCGCATTTTTGAGGCTAAAGGGCATGACATTCCATTCATATTAGCCAAAAGGAGTAAAAGCAGTTTTGTACCTATCTTTGGGATCAATTTGGATTTGCTAAAATCCAGATTTCATATCAAACTTAGAAAATATGAATGCGGAGTGTAATTTTTGTAATAAATCTTTTTTGTTGGGGTTTGGATACCTAATCCATTTTAAAGCAGAATTTAGAGGTTTGTAATTGATCACAAGTCTTGGTGTGCCTCTTTCAATTTCAGAATTTTTATTGACATAAAAGGTCGCACACGACCAGGGTGATCTAGACTTTTGGATAAGACCTTTAGAATCAAGATCGTGGATTTCAAGTCTGCAATGCTGTTCTAAGTCAGCATTCATTTGTATAGGTCTTGCTTTTGTAGGTATGAGTTTTTCTGAAAATTTATCTTCATAAGGAAGATCAACGATGTGTTATTTTCGTTTCCAAAAAGCATTGGGTAAATCTGAACATATCTGTTGTTCAATCTTATTTTGGAAATCAATGATTTTCTTTTGTAAATCAGAATTTTGTAATTGGTTGTTGATGCAACAAAAAGAAACATGGTTTTGTAAATCATGTAGATGGAATTGTTTCCCATAAATTTAAATTTCTAGTCTTAGATTTTTCTAAGAATGAAAAAACAAGTTTGGTGTTATTAATTTTGGAAGTAATACAGTTATGACATGCTTGATATGGAGTGATCATGTCAATAAATCGAGTGCCAAGAATGATGGTATGATTGATGTCTTTTGTAACAACAAAAAATGTTTTAAGAGAAATGCCGTTATTGAAAACGGAGGCTTGGGTTTTACCTGCACTATGTAATTTGGAATTGTTAGCAGCAGAGAGTTTTTCAGAGGTATTTTGTAAAAATCTTTTTGGAACCACGCTTTCTTTGATGCAGTTCAAATCTGCACCTGTGTCAAATAAGGCAATAGTATCAAGCTTGAAATCTTCTGAGAAAACAAAAGTAATTCTAATTAAATATTTCTTGGAAGATATTTGGGTTAGGACGTTTAAGAAATCATCTGGAATATGCTCAATATTTGTAAGTGTATGTGGTAATGCATGAGATTCAATGGTTTGATCCTCTATATCAGACTCGGTATCAAATTGGCTTTCAATTTTGGACAGAAGATGTTGTAGTATAGCAGAGTCTTTCTGTTGGGCTTGTTTGAGAATTTGCAATTCTGATTTGAGGGTTTTTATCTCAGACTGTAATTCTGGAATGGTGACTGTGGTTTTGGATTTTTTTCTACCAAGAATTTTTGTAAGATCATAAGTATTGGTGCTGGCAGAAGGTAATATAGAGCGGTTAGACTGGGGGTGCTCCGGTTGGCTGAAGTCTTTTAATAATTTATCCAAATAGGTTTTTTGAAGTTGAGGATCGTCAAGTCGTTTGATAGCCTCAAGGATGAACTCTTGATCTTGGGTCAAGACGTTGATTTGTTTGGAATTTGTAGAGGCATCTGAGGTAGCACTGGTGGTTGTTATTTCATCAATTTGGAATTCTTCTCATATATATATATATATATATCAACTATTCAAAGATTTTTTCAGCTCTTTTGACATCAAAAGAGTAGTCCTTCTCTTCGATTGCTTTGATTGCTTTTACATTTTCCTACCAGGTTTAGTAGCCTCTTTAAGCTTTTTTAATATCACGATCCTAACTTGTCTTCCATTCTTTATTTATGTGAGTGATATCAAACTATTTATTAGAGTTTAAATTAGTATGTAAGTGTTTCAATAGCCAACAATGTATATTCCCTTGACTTGTTTCTTTTCTACCCATTTTACTAGCATCTTCTTAAAATAAGCAACATCATCCATTAAGGTGTAGATGTCTAAGTACTTTGTTTATATTCCACTAGATTCCATTTAATAATAACTTCAAGCACTCCATTTTACTGTCAATTATAGTGCACTTAGTTTATAATGTCTTAAATTACAAGGCATAAATTTCTATAACCTCACATGGATCTTGGACTATTTTAGCTAAATCAACCAATGTGACCTCTAGTTTTTTCCTATAAAAGTGTTCATGGAAGTGAGTTCCCATCTTTTCCTAATTATTGATTGAGTTTGGTGGTAGTGTGAAGAACTAGTGGAAAACAAATTGGTTAATAACAAACTAAATAACATTATCTTGTTAAAAGGGTTAGTTTCATAATCTCCATATTGGTTAGTGAATTTAGGGATATGTTTCTTTGTTTAATGGTTATCCTTCTTAAAAAGTTGCTTGAAATCTATAATCTTTATTTCTTTAGGAATTGCATATAATCTATCAACCTATTTAGAATACAAATGATTGGAGTTAAGTCTTGTTATTTATCCTACTTTTAGCCCAATCTCTCTAAATGTTATGCTAGTTCAATTCTGTTTATCCTTCCCCTCTATTATTGATCGACAACAAAGAATTTTTGTGCAAGAGGATTGAGGTTTCCTTATTATAAAATAACTTATGGGCATATAATTGTATTGTAAAAAGTTGAGGTATGAGATAAAAGTTCTGTGGGGCTAAATAGTTAGCTTGTGCTTGTTTGTATACCTAAAGAGTGGCTAGTGTGTCAGAAGCTATCATGTATAAGTTTGTTGTGTTTGATACATTTAGAAATACCATATTGTATAAGGCACACTAATTCTAAATACCCTATAATATCATCTAAGTTCGTAGGTTCATAAGTTATTAGGCTTATTTTAATGATTTTTTTTTGTATATGATTTAACTAATTAGAAATGGCTTGCATGGTTTAGTTGACCACCACTATATCGTTACGATAGATCATGTTAGTTGTGTGTGTGTGTGTTTTTTTTTTTTTTTATCTTGAGAGTCCTTATATCAGTAATAAAGAATTTTATATGCCGATGAAAAATGCTTATTCAGGAGCAACTATGTTTGATTGGATGGAAATTATCATAATTAGTTGTTACTATCATAAGACACTACAAGTTCATAGAACAGATATATGTATGGCTATATATAGGGTATTGATGCACCAATGTACCTATTTGTGGTTAGTGGAGATGATCCTATTGGTATTGGTTAATTGTAAGGGACTGAATATGAACACTAGAGGTGTATCCAAATACAATTCTATATTGTAGTGATAAGTTAGAAAATGAAGACCCATCTCTGAGCATATTTGACAATAGTTGATCCACTATAATATGGGGAAGTAGTTGATTATTAGGCTCTTAATGACCAAAAGATTTGCTTATCGCTTATCTCCATTGCTTATACTGATTATTTGTCTAGTGTAACATTGATGACTTTGCTTATGTTTTTCTTTAGAGGCACGTTTTAATGACTTTTGAAAAAATTTTGAATCTATGTCCTACTAGGCTGCCAATTAATTCTACTTATAATTGAAACTGTGATGAGGTGACAACTACTTCTATCCAATGAGAAATGGGATTCTAGACCTCAGAACCTTATAAAGGTTATGTGTTCTAAGAAGCAACACCATGCAGAAAAGATAGAAGTTTAAGGAAAAGAAGATTACATGAATCTTAAGTGCATAAAAATAAAAAAAAGTTGTAAAGATAAAATTGTAAATAAAAAAGACAATAAAACCCTCTAGAAGAAAAAGAAGATAAATAAATTATTGAAATTAAATATGTGGGGTTTGTCATCTTTCCTAGTAGCTGGTATGACTTATTTATACTGTTATAATATTTGAGTTTAATCATATACAAATTGTCTCTATAGGATAAGAAGATCACATGATGAATCCTAATACAAGTTTAGCTGTATCTTATTGATAACAATGTAAATCCTAATTAATCTATAATTATAATTAGTTTAATGTGTTGAGGGCTCCCATTTTGAGTAGGATTAAACCTCTTGTATACTTGGGTGCACTCAAACTCTTACTATCGGTCTTTTTTTAATTGGTCAATTGTAAATCTTGATCACCTGGCCGACTGCTTTTTAGTTTCTTAGTTGATTATGACTCTTTAAACATGGTTTATTTCACTTTGCTTAATCAATTTCAGCTTTCGAGTATGGCAGTGTATAAATAAATTAAATTAAAATTTTAATTTATAAATAAATTATAAAACCAAAGTTAAAAAAATACCAACAGAATGGCTTTCAATATAAAAATTTAAATCAAAAGTTTGATGGTACATGTCAAAGAACCATTTCAACCCAATAGCTTAAGCTGTTAGGTGAGGTTCTAAGATTGATTTATATTATTCTCTAACATACCCCCTTAAATGAAAGCCCTTTGGGCTTGAAACTTGCATAGACTCACATTACATTATGCTTAATTTTTATTAAATAAATGGGGATGATAAGATTCGAACTCGTGACTGTTTGGTCATCAAGACTCTGATACTATGTCAAAGAACCATCTCAACTCAATAGCTTAAGTTGTTAGGTGAGGTTTCAGGATACAATTTATATTATTATCTAAGAATTAGTTGCTTGCTCAGTATTCTGAAATCATGTCCGTTTTCTCTTGATTTACAATTCCATTATCCGTGAAGTCGCCCAAGTCGGTTTTGGTTTGTTCATTGATAGTAGTTCTTATACAAGCCTTGTTCATCTATCTATCTTTGAAGTCGAGGCCCTGGTCAAATTATTAGAAGAAGATATGTTAGTATTAAATTAGTTCTCAGGCATCACCATCAATTATGCGGTGAGGATCGTGAAGGAACAACCACCTTGATTTGACTTTGCTATCGAGTTGTCTCGACTTGGGCTTAAAATACTACTATTATTAAAGAGGATGATAATTTGAATTATTCAAGCACTGCATGAGTTCACGGTGGATGAATTACTTTTTCTAAGGGTAAACGACGATCGAGTATACGTATATAATATTATAAATGCCAGACTTTCCTTTCCCAAATTTAAAAGGTGAAGAATGGTTCCACGGCAGGATTTACCAGTAGCGTAGTAGCGCAAGAGGATATCTAGATCTTACCTATGGCCTAAAATCGGCAGCCAATCGAGAATATATATATTCCAACGAGGTGATGCTCTTTCAGCGAAAGAGAGAAAAAGGATCGCCCTGTGTAATTTTTTTTTTGTTTTTTTGTGGAAACAAGGACTTAAAAGAAAGAAAGTGTGTTTTTCCTTTGAAAGAAAATTAAATAAATAAATGAAAAGAAGAAGTCTTCTTCTAGTTGGTAGTTTTTTTTTTATGCATGTATATGCCATAAAAAAGTATCCATTTTAACAATTTATCCTGTCCGAAAGCACGTCTCACCTCTGGAAATGGTCACCGTTAATTTGGGGTTCTTTTGTCTACCTTCCGAAATTAAACATTAATTCATGACCTAGTTTTCTGTAAACAAAAGGAAGACAATCTTTCTCGGAAATAGAAAAGAAGCTGTAATGGAGGACAAGAAAGCAAATATATTGGCAGTTTCAACCATTATTGTCCTGTCCATCTTTATCATCGTTGCTCGTGTATCACTAAAACTTTCCAAGCCTTTTTTCCTCATTGCAGGGGCAAGTGGTTCAGTGATCCTTGCAGTCTTTGCACATCTTATTATCAGAAGACGATACAAACATAGCAGAAAGTTGTTAGAGAGTCAATTGGTTTCTCAAGGCGTAGAGCTTCGGATTGAATACAGTTTTCTTAGAAAAGTTGCAGGTGTTCCTACGAAGTTTCGATACAAGGAGCTTGAGGAAGCAACTGACAATTTTCAGGCATTGCTTGGCCAAGGATCATCAGCTTCAGTCTTCAAAGGTATCCTGAATGATGGAACATCTGTTGCTGTGAAGCGGATTGAAGGAGAGAAGCATGGAGAGAAGGAATTCCAAGCGGAGGTTTCAGCAATCGCTAGTGTGCAACATGTGCATCTCTTGCGCCTTCTTGGATATTGTATAATTGCCGGAGGGCCTCGTTTCCTCGTCTATGAGTTTATCTCCAATGGATCATTGGATTGTTGGATTTTCCAAGGAAGATCAAACCGGAACCAACCAGGAGGGTGTTTATCATGGGGCTTAAGGTATAGAGTTGCCATTGATGTCGCCAAGGCACTTTGTTACCTTCATAATGATTGTCGATCAAGGATCTTGCACCTAGATATCAAGCCAGAAAATATACTTCTGGATGAGAATTATCGAGCAATTGTGGCAGATTTTGGCCTTTCCAAGTTAATGGGACGAGATGAGAGTACAGTTATCACTAATATCAGAGGGACTAGAGGTTACTTGGCTCCAGAATGGCTCTTGGAGCACGGAGTTTCTGCAAAATCTGATGTCTACAGTTATGGGATGGTAGTTTTGGAGATGATTGGAGGTCGGAGAAATGTTTGCTTGGTGCAACATGGCAATGATAAATCTCAAAGGAAATGGCAGTACTTCCCAAAACTAGTCAATCAGAAAATGAGAGAAGGAAAGCTTATGGAAGTGGTTGATGATAGGCTAGCAGAAAGTGGAGGTATTGATGAGAGGGAGGTAAGGAGATTGGTATTTGTAGCTTTCTGGTGCATACAAGAGAAGGCTCGGCTTAGACCTAGCATGGGTCAAGTCGTTGAGATGCTTGAAGGCCATGTACCTGTGGAGGAGCCCCCTGATACCCAAATGATCATTGTTGATTTGTTGGCCATTGATGAAGAAGAGTTACCTGATGCACATAACATGGGTCCCATGGCTGCTATTCAAACACAACTAATAGACAACAACCTTCCTACCACATCAACTTACTCGTTAGATATGTCAGTTCTTTCTGCACGATAGCTCCTAGACGGCCTTTTACAAAATGGTGCTCCTTATTACGCTTCAATGGTATGTTTTTATTGTAACAAAAGCTAAATTGCGTGGAAAATTATTGTGAATCAAAATATCTTTTACTGTAGATTATAATAATAATTTCACTTTTAATTTTTCATATTTTGTTTCTTTGATTTTGTTTCTTCTCATTTATTGCTTCTTCTCTTTCTTTTTTTCCTTTTAACTTTTTACACCTCAGATCATGAAGAGAATGAAAGGGAATCTGATGAGAGGAAACTACAGAGAAAGGAAACTCCTTCTTCTCAACCAGATCGACAAAAGAAATGAAAGAGAAGAGGGCACCATATTAACAGAGAAGAGGACATAGTTGCGACGAAGAGAAGAAGACAACAAAGAAAGTGTGGAATTTTATGATATGATTAATGGTAAGAAAATTATGTGGATTGCTTTTGTCTGTTCTTAAGAGTATAATGTGATTAATTATTCTTCCATTAATAAAATGGATGTATCTAATGAGAACATTTTTTATCTCACCATTAAACCCGTAATTTTTTAAGGAAAAGTAGTGAACTTTATGAGTTCTAATATAAAAAGTGAGATCTTTTTCAAAGATCTAACATGTTTTTGTTGTTTATTTTTAATAGTATTAAGAGGATTAGAGATGGGTAACAGAAAATTTGGACAATAAATTAATGGGTAAAATAGAAGAACTTTGAGTATGTTGAATCAACATTTTATTGGAGGACAATTAGTATATCCTTGCGTTGTTAACCAAAGAAGCTTGCAAGAGTAATTTTTCTTTGTTTTTGATCAGAGTTTTTTAGAGTTGTAAGAGCGCGGGCATGTATCTAACAATTGGTATCAATATAGCATAGTTTAGCTTAAATTCTACATCTATTTATTGAAATTCTTTAGTGTTTGACAGAGGTATTTGTTTTTTTTTTCTTAATAATACATTAGAAGTTCACAAGGAATTATTAGTTAGATGTCCTGAGACCATTCAATATATTTGCATGAGTTTTTTGGTCCTCAACAAAACCATTACATTTGCTTGGCTCACAAAAATTATGCAAATCCAAGGTGCCAGACCCAAGCACCCAAGCTACTTAGGTCTGACAACCATTCCAGGCCCAAGCACCTTGGTCTGGCAACGATGCTAGACCCAAACGTTATAGGTTTGGCAACCAAGCCAAGCCCAAGCACCCATGCCAGACCCTTGTGCTATGGGTTTGGCAACTAAGCCAGACTTAAGCGCCAAGGCTTTGGCAACCATTCCAAGCCCAAACACCTTGGGTTTGACAACCATTCCAGACCCGAGCATCCATTCAAGCCCCAAGCATCATGAGTTTGACAACCAAGCCAGACCTAAACGTCATGGGTCTAGTAACCACACTAGACCCAAACGCCCATGCTTGATCTAAGCATGACGTAATGGGTTTGAGAACCACGCCAGACCCAAGCTACTTGAGTACAATATTTTGGGCCTAGCAAGCATGTTAGACCTGTGTTATGTGGACTAGGCAAAAATTGCAATGGACAAGCTTTGATTTTTATTTGGATTCCACTCTCGCTGTCATGGTTATGTATTAACTCCTCTACATCTTAAAATCCTTCTATCTATGTTACTGCTTATGGTTTGTGTTAATTTCTCTTTACATTATTAGTTGTTAAAGTTTATGTTATCTTACATGTTTAACACAAACATGAACTAAGTTTAGCGTAATGATAGAAAAACCATGTCGCGGCAGAGCGCAGACATGTATCTAGTGTTATCTATTTTAGGATTGCAATTTAAGGTTAATGCCTCTATGGAAACAACTATGTGTGAAGCGAAAATATATACAGCTGATTAATTATTTTTTGTGTTAACTAAGATGGAGTTTGTATACATAACTATCATGTTCCACTCCAAAGAGAATTTAGAAATTTGATCATGCCGATTACTGCCCCTAATTGGGAGTGAGATTAAAAAGATATAAATTACATAGGTTTTACAATTTGTTGTCAGCACCTAAATTCTTCCCTAAAAAAAATTGAAATTAATCTTGAAAACTGCCTCACAATTAATAATAAAACTATAGATTTCATGGTACCTGAACCAACAAGTTCAAGCGAAGCTGAAGAAAGATCTAAGACACTAGAATGTTTTTTTATGTGTGTGCCTCATTAAGTTCTCTAATAAGTTGATTCAAATACAAATCACAATCCTACATAAAATAGGATTAAATAAATTAAACAAACTAATATATTAGAAGTCATAAGTTGTTTGACTTAACCTTTTAGTGACCAATTAATCAATGTATTTTTTATCCATTCATCAACAAAGTTCTGATTTAGACATTATAGTATGAAGTGTGTCTACTTTATTAAATCATGTTTGTTCTTAACACCATAGTCAATGATTATTTGAATAAGATTTAAAACTCTTTTCAAATCTTTTTTCACCTTGCACTAGGATTTACAATCAATACTATTTAAGAATATATGAAACATTTTCTCTAATTCACCTAGGGTGATGAATCCTTTTTTGATTACTCGAATACCTTAATATAGTTCATGTTATACCTAATATTTGCTCATATATTATCATTGATTAGGACAACATGTAGTAGGATGAAAACATAACATTCCCTATATAAGATAACTTAGTGATCTCAAGTTTAAGGATCACTTACACAACCGTCACGCGAGCCTTTCCATAAACACTGATGATCTCTCCATATGAAATTATCATGCAGGTCAGTTCAGTGTACATGTCATCTGACAAGCACCTATATATTAGTTCTAGGTATTCCTTGTCGCATCCGACATCCCACCAACCTTAAAAAAAATTAATTCGCGGAAAAGAATAAAATTGCTGACATCTTGTTTTTTTGAGAAAGGTCTTGTTTAAGAAGTCGCCACTTGGTATTATGGTCACTAGGAACCCTAACTGGTCAACAAAGATTCTATGGTACGAGACTGGTTACACAAAATGAAAGATATTTTCACCTCTTAAGAGTCCTACCTGAGGTAAGCTGCATCGCTGATTTTGTCTTAAATTGCTAAGGGTTTGTTGTGTTTTATCTTTGATGGTCTGCCTATAATATTCCTGACTCTGACGCCAATGAATATTCAGCTATAAATATTTCTAATTCTGGCGTTGATAAATATTACGTAGCAAAAAAAAAGTATTCCTAACTCTTGCACAAATAAATAAACCAATAAAATGAATCTAAAATAAAGCATACATTTTTTTTCTTTGTTTTTTAAAGAAAAAAAAACAAAATGTATTGAATACCAGATTTGTATTTCATAGTAAAAATCCACTGATCAAATATACAGTGAAATACCCTAGAAAATTACGAGGGGCCTACAAATAAATTCAAAAGGGTCCACAATTTTTTTTGGAATTTTCTGATATTAAAAAGAGGCTCATTTGGCCAAATATCAAAATAAAGGGGATTGGGCCAACAAAACCTGAGGCCCAGGCATTGTTTTTTCCTTTTTTTGGGTTGGGTCTGACCTAACCGTACAGGCTGGGCTGGACCGGGCCGGTTTCCATCCGTATGGATTCGTGAATTGTTCACGCACGCTTGCTATAGCCACAAGGTAATTATATTTGCAAGTGCATAATGTTGGTGAATTATCTTGTAAAGCTGGAGAAACTTACCTGGAAGCTGGACGAAGGCAATGGCGTGCTTTGGACCCCTCTGTTCCTTTTTTCGTTTTCTTTTCCTCTGGTTCTTTCTTTTCTTTTGCTTTCTCTTAGTGTTACCTTTATCTGTGTTTGTTTATTCTGGTGTGTGTTTGTGTCTCTCTATGTTTTTCTCTTCTCTGTACCTCTTTTTCGTTTGTTCCTTTGTATTTTATGTCTTCATTCCCCTGCTTTTCTTTTTTGTTCGCGTTCTTTCTCGGGTTCTATTCCCCCCGCTCTTTCTGCCTCCCTATCTCCCACTGTTTGCGTCTTCCTTTTCCCCCCTGTTTTCGGTTTTGTCCCCCAATTCCTCCCTATTTTTGTTTGTCTTTTATCCTCTCCCCCCTGTTTTCCTTTCTAGTTCTTATGTTCTCCTTTGCTTCTTCAGGTTTTTTCCTTGTTCCTCTGTGCTTCTTCTGCTCAGGATGAAGATGATGGAATCAATTCAGATTAATAAAACTTCTTGTTTTTTTTCTTATTCATCCTAGCCACATCCTTGTAGGAAAAGAATCCTAACCAAATTCGAAGTCTATAAATCAAAAGGAAGTAAATAACAAAATTCGTACAACTTCAGTTGACCAGTTTTGCGATGCCTTCCCAAACCCCGATTGATCTGAACTTTTAACCCAATGTAGGACAACATGTCAGGATACTTCATGTAAAATTTTGGCATGATCCAACAGTCTAATTAAAAATTATAACTATCATGTATTTTACATTAGAATCCGAATTTAATTATTTTTTCATTGCCCGAATTGTATCACTCTGGTTTTTCCACTCATCCCCCTATGTTTTTCTAGTTTTCGTGCTTCTGTTTTACTGCCTCCTTTTGGTCATGGCCTTTCTCTGGCTTTTATAAAGCCAGATTATGCCATGCATTCATGCCTAAATAATGGCCTGCTTCATGGGGGCTTAGGCAGCTAACGTCTGTTTTTTCTTTGTCTGATAAAGTGAAGAAGATGAATAATGTTATTTGAAATGACGCCATTTTGGGATAGGGATGGCCATTTGCAGTTTGGTCACTGAAGTCTTGAAATTGTATAATCAGGCCCCTGGGTAAATTATAATTGAACCCTTTTCTTTCAGCACCATTTATAAAATGGTCCTTGTATTTTAATTTCTTATATTTTGGACCCGAATCAGCCCCAAACTTTGATATTTCTTCAATTAAGCCCCTGATTTTATTAATTAAACTAATTCCAAGTTCAATTAAGTCCTAAAACTAATCAATTCTTCAATTAATTGATTTGATTAATTAAACTAATCCAAAGTTTAATTAAGTCCCAAAATTTTCAATTTATGTTGTTTTGACCCAAATTTCAATTTATTCTTCATTCATTTCATTTTTTTTCAATTCATTTTTTTATTTTCCATTTTTTCCATCATTTTTCATTATTTTTATAAGATAAAAATAAAAAGAGTCAAAAATTGGGTGATGGCATTCCTCATATCTCAACTTATGAGAACAACTACTTCCTTTCGTAAAGAAAATAACATAATATGTATCGATATCAATAAATCTAATTAATTTCTAGTCTTAATAGAGCATTGACTAGTAGCATTTAGAAATAGTGTTTTGATGCAATAGAAATCCCATAATTATAATAATTTTATAATTTCTTTTATAAAGTATTTTTGTCCCAAGAATTTTATCTTTACTCTAGATTCATTAATTAAATATTTGATGAATATTAAAGATAAATAAATTTTTTATTGAAATTAAATATGTTTACATGAACAAAGTCCATGCAACGTGTAACCAACCAATTGGTTACATGGCATATATATTTACAATCTTCTACTTGCACTAAAGCCAACCACTTATGCATCAAATACCGTATCATTATACTTAATGATAATACTAGGATAGTGGCTTAGTAAGAGGATCTATAAGACTCTTTTAGTGGGTACTTGCCCTATCCTTACATCTATTCCTTTATATGATTCTCTAATCAAATGAAATTGTCTAAGTATATTTTTAGATAATTGATGAGATCTTGGTTCTTTGTTTGTGTAATGGCTATATTGTTATTATAATACAAAGCTACTAGATCAACAATGGTAAGAACCACACCTAGTTTTATTGATGAATTTCTTGATCTAAACAACTTTTTTTTTTGTCCTTTGAAACACAAAGATATACTCAACTTTAGTTGTAAAATCTATTTTAGTCACTTATTTGAATCTCTTTATTTAGATTAAAACATAACCAAATTGGGTTTTACATTTTCAATATCTCATTGAAAACTAATATTTAAATAACCATGAACTACTAGTTAATCTCCTACATGGACTAGAAAAACATTCTTAGTTCTTCTTAAGTACTTAAGAATGTTTTTAGCTATATTTTAATAACATTTACCTAGATTAAATTAGTATTCACTCGTTATGCTCAAAGCATAAAATATATTTAGTCTTGTATATAGCATTGTATACATTATGGATCTTATATTTAAAGTATATGAAATCATATCTATCTCTATCGATCTTTATTCTCAGTATATAGGTATATAAGTTGCTTTTCTCATATACCTTATGGAGAAATTCTTAGATAACCATATCTTTACAAAGTAGTAAAGAAATGTTATTTTTAATTAATAATATGTCGTCTACATGTAATATTATAAAAACAACTTCACTCTTACTAACCTTTTTATAAACACAAAGCTCATCCATGTTTTTTTTCAATGAAATCAAACTAATTGATTATCTTATTTAAATGGATATTACAACTCCTTGAAGCTTACTTAAATCTATAAATGGATTTGTATAACTTGCATACTTTATTGGAAAATTCTTTAGATTTAAAATTTTCAGGTTGTGTCATACACACTTCTTCTTAAAGATTCTCATTTAGGAATACATTTATAACATCTATTATTACACATTTTTTACCCCACAAACAAATTAAGAAAAGAAAAATAAAAAATAAAAAATAAAATCCAAAAATACAAGAGGATACACATGAACAATGCCTACAAGATTGTCCAAGTTGATGGTGAAGGACCAAAATGACAAGTGAAAAAATTAGAGGACTATAATGTACAAAATTGGCAAAATTGGCGACCCAATTTAGATTGACAAAAACCCATTCGATGAAAATATTTTTATTTGGGGTAAAAAAATACAAATTTGAATGAGTAAGGACTTAATGAGGATTTTGGAAGGCTTCATTAATTTTATTGAGGACTTAATTGCTAGGAAAATCAATTTTTTGGAGTCAATGTGGATGTTAATTGAAAAAATTAAAGTTTGGGGATTGAATTTGAACTTTGAAAAGTTTAATTGTTAAAATCAGGTGCTAAATTGTGAAAAAAATTAAAGTTTAATAGCCAATTAGGGGTTTCATTAAAGAAATTTAAAATCAAGGACCAAATCATAAAAAGGCGTCAGACTTCAAGGGTTGAAATTGACCAAATCAGAGGCCAAATTGAAGAAAATTAAAAGTTTGATGGTCAATTAAGGGTCCAAATGCTTCGAAAACAAAGACCAAGATAAAAATGACATTATACTTTGGGGCTGATGATTGAGTTTGATAGATATGAAATTGTATGAAATCAAGATTTTGAGAGGCAAATACAACTATAATTAAAAGCAATTAGAAAAACATAGACTAAAATGAAATTTGTTAGATCCTAGTTTAAAAAATCTAATTTCTAGGGGTTTAACTTAAACGACGCGTCGTTCATCCACTGTTCATTTCCTTCATTAGCAATTTTGGATTAATGGGTTTGCACCTTCCAAGAGCTTGTTGTGGAGTTATAGACCTCAACTTGGCATGACTTTTTTACAAATGGAAGAAGACCATCCTCCTTACATCTCTATTTTTATGAAACTGGACGTTTACATCCTAATTTTTCCATAAAAATCTCCAACATCTTGTCCATGATCAACCATCACTGCAATTTCAAATTTTGGGCTGATCAAGTTAGCACCTCCAAGCGAATAAATGTGAAGCTATAGACCTCTAAATGGAGCAAGGATAGATCCAAAATAAAGGTGTGCATCTCCTCGACCAAGTTCAGGTGGTCTCCAATAACGTTTGTTTCAGAGTTTCTCTAGTGAAGTCTTGAAAATGGCCAACTTAGTCAACCTTAACAGAAATTTAGCGAATACAAAAAAATCACCGATGTAATTTTTTCGTTGGTATATTGTGGTGAATTTTACTGACATAATTTTTCATTGTTATATCCATTGGTAAACACCAACAAAAACATTCCATCGGTATATACCGATGACTTAACCGACAGAATAAACCACACGGTAAAGTTCGTTTGTAAATATATCGACATAAATAATCCCTTGGTATATATCAATGGAATTAGAGATAAAATTATAGTGGGATTAAAAAAGGCAAATTGTATAGGGACGTAACACTTTTTATCGATAAAATGACCGAGAGAATGCCCAACGAAATAATTTCATCGGTAAATCTATCAATAATATTTAATTTATAACTTGGCGATCAACCCCCCTCTCCCTCTTTCCCATTTCTTATTCTTTCTTATGTATTTTTTTCTACAAAAAATCGTCTCCCCTCAATTTCAACACAATTCAACTTCTCACAACAAATCTGGTCACCACAACACTCGATTTGTCAGTATCCATGTTCTAATTCAAATTTTATTGAGGATTCTCCACCTTAATTTTTTTTTTACATATTTTTATAGTATATGTATTTTGTTTTGGTGGTTACTTAGTTTGTCAGCATCCATGTTCTGATTCATATTTTTTTATTTGAACATGTATTTTTAAATGTTATGGTTTGTTTTAGATTTTTAAAAATGTTATTTGTTTGTAAATTTATGAAACTTATGTTGAATTTTTGACTTTGGTGTTTTGTGATGAAATAAATAATAACTTATTTAATGAGTTTGTTTTTATATTTTATGAATTTTATTGATGAGTTTTAATTTTCAATAAATGTGTAGAAATTTGAATTTATATAGATATATAATTGATAATGAATTAAAATAACTATTAAAATAGATTGAATAAGATTAAACTAAACTAATAGTTTTATAAATTTATTTAGTTAACATAATTAATTAATACATGTTGTCATTATTATTTAGATGCCACCTCCTCTCTTTTATGGTGTGTTTAGAGTATCAAAAAAATCTATTAGCTGTTGCCTAAAATATTTTTTTATAGTCTAGCGAAAGGAAATCATTTTTCTTATGTATCATAGATTCTTACTTTATTTTTTTCCTGATATTGTGGGTCAATTTTGGGACAGAAAATGTGTCAATTAAGACTTCTCTGTTTCTGGAACAACTATAGAGAATCAAGTTTTCATTCCAACAAAACTAGTTTTGCAGTTGTTGGACATCTAGCACTCGAGACATGGGCCAAACCAAGACAACGTCTAGGTCGTATGGATTCCTAGTCTGATTTACACTCTGTGTTTTGACTTGTTTTTTGGACTTCAAAACAACAAAACTAAGTTCTTTTCTTGTCATAAGAATTGTAGGCCTATGTGTCATCATTTTAGAAAGGTAGAGAATGCATGCAATGGAGTTGTATTACTCTTGTTGTAACCTAAAAACCAATTAGTGTTTAGGCTTGTCTAGGATAGGCTAACCAGTCTTTGAACTCTAAGCGTAGTCCATTGTTTATCTCCTTATCTAATCCCAAATTCAACATACTCTAATTGTTAAAAACATGAAAAGTACATTGAATCCCCATGAAGTAAATAATTCTCAAAGATACCTAAAACTTTAGACAACTCATTAAGAGTCACATAAAATACTCTAGAATAAAGCATGAATGACTAAAATATATGTGCAATATATTCCTTTATTAAATACCCTTAAAATTGAATGTTTTCTTGTCCTTAAGAAAGCAAAATACATAAAAACAAAGGGTAATAACTTTATGTAGGTTCAACTTTCAACACCTTAACTTAGTTCATAGGCAATATCAAAAAAAAAAAACTAAGTATACCTATTTTCTCCATTTCAAACCTCTGTACAGACTTTCAAACTCAATCATATGTATCATGCAAGCAACATAATTCAATCATGCAACATTCATCCTGCAATTACTCCTTACTACTACTATAAACAAGGTAGCAAACGAGAAAGATAAATTCATTCTTTTTTTCTTCAGGTTTTTTATAAGTTATCACTCATCTTTTGACACAAATATAAATATTTATGATAAATGCACTTGATTACTTAACAAGTCACAAATTTTAAGTGCTATACATACTCATATTTTAAGTTGCCATTTGACATAAAAGTAAACAATTGTAATACCCCTAGTTACCATGCAACTCAAAACATTGGTGTAGATCAGACTTCATATATACTAATTCATTTAATTTCATAATTGCTATCACTTTTATTTACTTAAGCCTTGTTTAGTACTAGATCAAAGGGGATCAAATGACTCAACTTCTAGGATATTCTGCAATGATATTTTCATTTTGTCTAGATAAAAAAGTAAAGATGTTGTCCTTAACCTCGCATTAATCTATCAACCTCAAAATACATTACAATATGTAACAAAAACAAAATTAAAAGAAATAATAAAAATTAAAAATCAATCTTAGATATTATATCTAAAAAAAACTAAATAGAACTACAACCTTAAGCACAAAAAAAAAAAAAACCAAACACACATTACCACAAAAAAATAAAAATAGTTGGCTGGCCTACACATGGCTATTAGCCATTTTAACTTGTTGGCCTACCTTAAATTATATATATATATATATATATATATATATATATATATATATATATATATATATATATATAACCTTAAACTATATGAAAACAGGAGGCTAGTTGAACACTAGCTTCATCACCAATCAAAAAATTACTTCAAAAAATTACTTGATATTTTTCATAATCAAAATATGATTATACTATTTTCAAACTGCAGTTATTAATAAAAGGAAAAATAAAATAAAATAAAATTTAAATATAATACCTTGAATATCACATAATCCACATCAAGTCTCCACAAAGCAATTTCACGCTAGAAAAAAAATCACATAAATAAATTAAAACCTTTTTTTAACATGTTGAAACAAAATTAAAAATCCTAAATTGCATCATATTCAATTAATCCTAATTTAATAAAACTAATGCAGATAATCACCTAAACTTTTTGTAATTCAACAATAAACAACTAAATTAGAAAAATTAATGGATATATCCAACCAACATAAAAGATATAGGTGATTATCAAATCTCCTAAGTTAGTGTTTGATATTCTGATAACAGTTGTTTTTCATAGTATTTTTTACTCGAAAATGCATTAAAATAATATTTTTTATTTTTTAAAATTTATTTTTGACATCAACACATCAAAATGATCCAAAAATACCAAAAAATTAATTTTAAACAAATGTTTTTTTATTTTTTTGACAAACGCGCGGCCAACCATGTTACTAAACATGTTCTAAAGCATTGATACTTGGGTTATTCAACCTTTTGCCTCACCGTTTTTTTTTCTCCTTTTTTCTGTATTTTGTTTCTTAAATTTCTTTTTCTTGCTTTTTTTTAAAAAAAATTAAGGGATAAAACCAGGTGATTACATGCTCAATTATTATTTAATTTATATGTTCTCACTAATAAAATAGATCTTTTACTTTTCTTTTATCGTTTAAATAAATTTTATTAGAAAGAACTTGAGCTTAAGTACTTAACTTTGAAATACTTATTTATGAATATTTGATAATAATATATTTTTTAAATTATTATTCATTTTATGCTTGAATTCTTTTTGTTTTTTCTATTTGAGTATACTAACTTTTATTTTTGCTATTTTAATATACAAAGTTTCAAATTATTCTAATGAAAATCATCTATTAAATACTAGCAAATACGTACATGCTCACATGCCTATTAAATTGACATGTCAGCATGCTTATACATTCATCGCATGTGCATAAATACTATATTGTATTTCTAATCAAGTGTATACACTTTTATTTTTTCTACTTGAGTGTATGTACTTGTACAAATTTATTTATGAGTGAATGGTACTAATTTTGAAATTTAACAAATACCATTTTGCAATCTCAAGTAAGGACACATCTTAATGTGTTAGACATATTCTAACAAAAACACTAGATTAAAAATAATTTAAAATTTTGTATATTTAAATATAAAAAATAGAATTTGATACATTTAAGTTAAAAAAATCAAAATATTTGCATATCAAATATTTAAAAATCTATATAACATCAACAAATCAATCAATCAATAATAGTATAATTGATTCAATTCAAAGTGCATCATATGATTATGGTATATGAATTACTATTATATATATATATATATGTCCATATATTTTAGTCCTAACCAATAAAATTTTAGCATCTATTAAAAAGAAAACGTATACTAAGTCTGTCTTGCCACATATGTAGATTAAAATAGAAATATTAAAATATCGATACCATGTTGAAAAAAAGAAGAAGAAAAGATGAGGAAATTAAGTTCTTGAATGATATATTTGAATCATAATTTCTTGATATATAGTTTATAATAAATTCTATTTTCCTAAACCATTTGAAAGTTCATATATACCATAAGCTTTAATTTAATATGCATTTTGAATAACTTTTGGTAAGATGTAAAAACAAAAATATCAAAAACATATTTCTTAATTAAACCACAATAATTGCTTATGGTGTAGAATTCTTCATTATATAGAAAACTATTACATGTATTAAAACCTAACAATAACAATATTACAAGCTATATATATAAGAAAATATATCCATATATTTTATATTTACAACTAATCAACTTCTATATATTTTGTACTCCTACGTTTTATATTGCCGTGTATTGCTCCTTAATCCTGGATTGATTTTTTATTTGATTGCTGTCTTGATTGTCTTAAGAGAGTAATGTTTTTTTATTATAAAAAATTTAAAAGTTCATTATGATATACGAGATCACTCTTCCTTCCTTATTATTTATATGGGATTATATATAATAATACAACGCAATTCCTACACACCCAGACGCAGCGTGAACTTCACCAGCTTGTCAGCCTTGTCATTTCAGGTTAGCCACCGGTAAACATCCGGTAATTCATTTTGTAGCCGTCGAGATTGTTTCAATCTTGGAGGACCCGTGGGGGGCAGGTGGCCCCAGCATGTCTAGGGTTTATTAAGACAAGATTAGGGAAGGAGCCTCTCTGCGTGGGCACCCCGCTGTGTGGTCACCTAGGGCATATTTCCCTACCTCAAGCACAGAAAATAGACAGCCTTGTTCCCATGTGCACAAATTTAAGAGCAACGTTCCAAAATCACAGCCTCTCTTGCTCCATCTGCTTCCTTTCCAGATCAATATTTTCGGGAACAGCCAGCCATGTAATGCTCCATTGCAGTCCCTTCCACATTATACATTTCCCTTTCATTGCCACTTCACTACTGACAAGAAGAAGGAAAAAAAAAACTACTCCCAAGTCTTATTACTCCCCCCTGAAACCAATATTTTTATCTCTCAACGTATTCAGCTCTTTTTTAAATATTTTACAAATTAAAATATTAAATACAAGGATATCCTAATTGTGCAAGTGGATATCTCCTAAGATTTAAAAATTGAGCTGTCATCATCTCGTGAATGTATAGTTTTCTCAGACGATCTTCTGCTTCCAATCTAAGTACAGAACTTAGGGTTCACATGTGAGATGCATTTAGTTTTCTCCCTGTTTTTTTCTAGTAATCTAACTGCTCCTTAAAGGGTGTAGTTGTCAATATAAGATCGTCTATATATATATGCAAAATGAATATCGGGTCACAATGCATGTATATATATATATTAATGGAGCTTGTGATTCTAGAGGCTTAACAATATTTAATTTTTCGTTTCTTTTTTTTTTGTTTTTGCACGGGTCCACCTTTAAAAAAAACAAACGATGTATTGTCTTGAAAACACTTCATTTACACAGGTTTTCAAGAACTCATTTTCATCTAAAAACATCTCAAAAACACTCTAAGAACTTCAATAAATCTATTTCCAATGTCCAAATATCCTAAAATCACTTTAAATATAAAAATCAGCCATATTAAGAAAACTAAATGGACCTCAATCTTTTTTTTTTTGGCATGTTTAAAGAAAAGCAACACCAGTATTAAACTCTTTTCTAGAAGATAAACTCATTGACACTAAGAATGATTTTTTTTCCATTGCCAAGATATGGCCAACCAAATATTTTCTCTCTTTCATTGTCTTTTGGCAATGCTCTCTATCTTTTCTCAAACTCAAGGACTGATACATAGAAATAAAGTGTTGGACTAAAAAAAAGAGAAAACTAAAAGGACCAAAAATGTAATTGTAAAAACTATTAAGGCAATTCATTGAGAAAATGCGTTGACAACATAGTAACAAAAAAATAATGATACATGTTTGTTTAAATATTAGATTTGGTACCTAAAGAGTTAGTTATTATTAACCAATAAAATCAAATGATATCTTGTCAAATCAAACATTAATTTAACTTCGGAACATCTTTTCGAGACCTCGAGAACTCTATAAAAAATAAATTATGAGCCTAAAATCTTATTTAACCTAATTTGTAAGGATGCAATTTAAAAACAAATAATGGCTAAAAAAATTGAAGGACAAACAAAAAAACTTAAACCATTATTCTAGTGAAGAATGATATGTGAGAAAATTGAAAGCGAATTTAACAAATCTTTTATGTTTTTTGTTATATGTCCATAATCATGCAATAAGAATGACATGCTAGGGGTATATGTTTTATATAATTGTAATGTATGATATAACCACCATGATTTTTTGAATCACTTTGTTTAATGCTATAGAATAAATGGATCTTATTTAACTAAATTTATATGATTTAGATGAGTTACTCATGATCATGGCAAAGCTTGTGAATTATAAAGAAATGAACAATATAAAAAGAAAAAAAGCAATAAATGTAAAGAAACTTTGTATGGAAAGACATAAACAACAGAAAAGCTTATGAACAAAATTACATATATAAGGATGATCATCGATACAAGCTATTGGATGACCAATTTTTATTTTTACAAAGTCTAAGTTTCACTTAAATATCATATCCTAATCCCATATAAATTATTTATAACAAATAAGGAGTTCACATTATGAATTCTAATATAATTGGAATTTCTATGTATGTATGTCTCCATCTTGGTAGTCATATGAATCGTAACTAAATTATAATAATTGCTAGTTTATTCTATAAAGGACTTCTATACTTAATAGGATTTAATGTTCTTGTTAATTATGTGAACTCTTATCTCTATGGTCGATTATTTTTTCCAAGTTGATCATGGCTTCTAACCCTCTTGACTGATCATGACTTCTAATCCCTTGGTCAATTAATTCATGTGCTCTTTGGTCATAAACTTGATTAATTTTACTGATGTTGTTCTTTTCCCTATTTGAAAGTGAACAACTACAATTTTATTCATTTGGCATGTTGACATTTACATTAGGTGTAAAAAATGCATCTCATATTCCTTTATTTTTAGAACAAATGAAGGAATATCTTTTATCATTCTAATGTGGAAATAGATCAATCATACTATTATTATACATTATAAGAAATTGTTAAATGTTAGCAATTGTGATATTAATTAGCATGACACTAATATATAGGTCAATGAAGCATCCAAAAAGAGTACTCAAAGATGTTTTAGTGAAGATAGACAAATTCATATTCCTTTTTAACTTTATTTTTTTCGATATAAAGGAAAATCATGACATTCATCTTATCCTTAACTCATATTTCTTGGCTACCGGAAGGACATTGATTAATGTGTAACAAGACAAGCTAATTATAAGAATTCAAGATGGATAAGTCATTTTAAATTTCTTTGATGCTTTAAAATATTCATGAGATCGATTCATGCTTCCAAATTGATAATGTTAATAACTTGGTTGTGGCTATATTTTATGAAAACCATCCAAGGGAACCACTTAAGTCATGTATATTCCATTCAAAAACTATTTCAACAAAGAAGGAAAAGCAAAATAATGTATTCAATATTTGAAAGTCAATCGTCCATGTATAATACAAAGTTGGTCATGGTTTAAAGCTCTAAAAAAAGTACAAGTCCTTATAAGCCATCAATATAGCAACCACCTTAACTTAATCTCAAGCAATTACCTTTTTATCTAAGGTACATTTTTATTAAAGGTGTTTTAATTACATTAGAAGAGGTAAATTACTTAGAATGCTTAGAAAACATAAAACTACCTTGGGTTAGACCATTAGAATATTTAAATAAAT
>Ga0325411_1001970_pt1 | contig 23021 bp, 18 predicted proteins | sample PopdelMetagenome_13_FD_206181 | JGI IMG/M metagenome (GOLD analysis project Ga0325411, IMG submission 206181) | Populus deltoides microbial communities from Bellville, Georgia, United States - Xylem-PdIQD-R4 | ecosystem: Host-associated > Plants > Phyllosphere > Stem > Wood/Secondary xylem... | reverse complement strand
CAAGTAAAGTTTGAAATATATCATGATTGGAAAATAAAGTCATTATTGATGAGAAACGCAATATTTTTCAAAGAAATTGTTAAATGGGACTCACGCAAATTACAATGGGCAATGAGATGAGAAAAAAGAAATAAATAAATTTTAAAGGCATGTTAAAGCTACATTACGAAATTATTTTTATTGAACTGAAAATATCTCGAGATGAATTCAATAATATTAAGAAAAGTTGTTAATAATAACTCGAAGAAATCATATTTTTTATTTAAAAACAAGTGAGAAATTACAATGAAAAAAAAGAGAAAAAAATTATATATATATACATATATATATTAAAAAACACAAAAGGTACATTGAAGCTCCAATTATAACATCATTGGTATAATAAAAAAGATATCAATAAGATGAATTCAACAACATCAAAGAAGGTAATCAACGGTGACTGGAGTGGACTATACTTTTTGTCCAAAAGGCAAGTGAGCAGTTAGGAGAGAGGAGAATGAAGAAAATAAAGAAAGAAAGAAATATTGTAGGCACACCGAAACTCCAATTATGATACCACTAATACCATCAAAACGTTATGGACGAAAAGAGTCTAATCACACCCAGAATGATCATCAAAGGTGACCAAAATGGACCACACTCTTAGTCTAAATGCAAGTGAGCCACCCCGAGAGTGGCCTCCTCTTATCACTCATGGTGACCTTCCTTGCTATCATTAGACTCGTCTTATCAAGATCTATCTAATAATATTAATGGTGTCGTAATTGAAACTTTTATGTGTCTCTAAGGTCTTTTTCTTTCTTTCTTTTTCTCTCACATCTCTCTCATCTCCTCATTGTAATTGTTCATCTGCCTTTAGATAGAGATTATGACCCACTCTCGTCATCATTAGTAATCTTTCTCAATGTTGTTGGATTCATCTTGTCGAGAACTTTTTTATTGCAACGATGATGTTGTATTCAAAGCTTTGATGTATCTTTGAAATCTTTCTTTTTTTTTCCTCTTCTCATTGTAATTTATGCCAGCACATCTAACAATTTTTGGAATTCCTAAAATCGACAATTGATCCTAGAGCTACAAGGAAGGATTATTCGACCAATGAGACTATTTAGACTAGGAAATAAGACATTTATGTTATTTGCTTCATTATTTATGGCAACATGCTTCATACCTTTATTTTAATTTTTATTTTCATGTTTTGGGCTTGATTATCAATATTTAGGCTTGTTTAATTAAGGTATTGGGTGTAATTATAAGTGGGCCTTATACAAGTTCACATCTTGGGTATTCTAGGGTTTAGCTTTAGTTATTACATATATAAAAACACCTTTGTAATGTAAGTCTCAGTTTTCATGTTTTTGCTTAATAATAATTCAAATTTTCACATCTCTTTTTGTAAGTGTGTGAGGGTGAACTTTGGCTCTTTAACGAACTGAATTGATTTATCAAAGAACAATTGTCTTTGTGGTGTCATCCTAGACTTATTTTTTGTGAATTGCTATTTTTGGGGTGAGGGTTTCAAATTCCAATAGTATTGGTGCTTATGTTTAAGGTAATCTTTGTGTCACACTTCCAAACCTGATTTCTTGGCTTTTCGAGAGTTGTATCATTTACGTATAGGTTACGTGACCAAGTGCTCACGGGGTTCAGATCATTTTATATCGAAGCTTAGCTCTATTAATCAAGTTATATCCTTATGTTAATTTTGTTCTTCTCTTGTTCCAATGTTCTTCTCTTCAATTCAGTAGAGACATCTTCTTAGTAAAAAAAAAGTATTATTTTGATTTTTTACTGTCTCTCAACATGTCAATAGCATAAAAGTAAAAAAAAAAAAAGTTATTCAAAAGATTAGTTTTAGATTCTGTTACTAAAAGCTAAACAAGGTAAAATTAGATCAAATTAACTTGGAATTAGCTCAAACTTGATATTCCAGTTACAGAAGTTGATGTAACCATATTATTCGATAGTTTCACCCACATTTAACTAGTATTTTGCCTACGTTTTATATATAAAATGCCTTGATATTCTTTGTTTTATGTTTTGAAGGCACTTTTGGATGAAAGATGAAAAAATGAGTAAATTGGAGGTAATTGGCAGATTTGACCTTCAGTCGATATTTTGTGCAGAGCGTGAGCTTTAAAGGTCAAAATGAAGTGATTCTAGTGGCATTAAAAAGCTAACATCCATACCTTTCTGGAAATCTAAGGCAAGAAAATAAAATAAGGAAGATCATGGAAATCACAGCTTTCAAAGTCAAATCTCGCAATCTGCCAGTGTTGACCTTCGTCCATTCCAACTTGAATATACAGAAGTCCAATTTATGCAAACTCAATTTTTTGGATTTATGACTAACATTCCTATAAACCCTCAAAATTTCAGCCAAAAAAGATGTCATATGAGGGAGATATGATTTTCCAAAGATGATAGCTGAATTCTGCCAACAAACAGGTTTCGTGAAGGAACATGTCCAAAATTACATTTCGAAGCATCTAAACCGGCGTCCAAGTTTTTATTTCAACAATTTAGCTCCCTCCTCTAAGTCAAAGCTTGAAGATTTAATGCAAGCCTATTTCTTCTTTTTAGGAAAATAGTTATTGAAGTACTTAAATGTAAACTGTCAACTTAAGGGAGGACTATTTTGTAAAATAGGGACTAGGGTTTCTTAGTATATTAAAAGAAAAAGCAGAAAAGAGGGAGAGCAGAAGGAGGCAGCAGCCAGCAGAGAATAAACACAAATTCTCTCCCCTACAAACCCTAAAATCATGCTCTCTTCAATCTTTAAAAGTATTTGTTCTATAGTTATGCAAGGCTAAGCTCTTTTCTTGGTTGCAAGGACGCAAAGACCTTTGGATTTCAAGAACCGTGAGATTTATGCTTCCTTTTATTTTTAGTTTATATTATAAATGAGTATGATTGTTTTCCTATGCATATTTCCTATTATTGTTGTTGATGATTGCTAGAGCGGACTCTAAGTTATTGTTGTGAACAATCTATTGCTAAGTTTAATATCAAAACCGGAGTTGTGATATATGAACTTGTGAAGCAACTAAGCTTGATAATTATGGCGGAACTACGTTATTGAACTTAGGGAGAACATTTGAATAAAGTGACACAAGCTGCGAACAACTTGTATGTTAATCTTGATGAAATTATCTAGTTCTTAAAGCTGCCATTAAATTGAATCATTAGTGCAGACACTTTGATTGTTTGTTATTTAGGATTAGTTATACGGCGGATCTGTTAATTAATCAACGTTAAGAAAAGATAAAAATTTCAGAACATAAACTGTAATTTTTGTTTCAAGGATCGGTTCTAATTTCCGTTGATGGATGTGTGCTTGCGACCAAGGTTTGTTTTCTTCATTAATTTTGGTTTCAATTGATTTTGTTTGCTAGTTTAATTTCTTCCATAGTTTAGATCATCACAAATCAAAACCCCCAAATTGCATAACATATAACATAAAAATCTAAACTAAATCTTCCTCGTGGGATCGACTCCTTACTTGCTCTATACTATCTTATGTGTTTTAAGCTAGGGTAATTAATTTGTGCGACCGCGACATCGCATTAGGAGTCCTAGTCATACTATATATTATATTTTAGGTTATTTACACATCATTTGCTTTAAGTTCTAAATCTAGGTATTAAAAGCGTTAGTTTTGTGTCTATATATTAAAATGACTTGAAATTAACTCAAATTTAATATTCTATTTACTGGGATCCTAATCACACTATATATTATTTTTTGTGTCATTTGGACATCGTTTGCTTTGGGGTCTAGATTTGGGTTCAAGCTTGTCGTAACGAGTCTATTTTGTGTTAGTTTTTATAACTTGTATTGTTTCTGTTGATTTCATATCTTTTAGAATACTATCATCATATTTTGTATATTTGGATTCTATTTACATCATTTTCATATATTTGGCATCTATTGTTTGTTTGTGTCTTCAAGTTGTCTATAATTTGTACAAATTTGCTTGCTACTAGCAAGACTATAATCATAGTTTTGTTTGCTTGTTTTCATAATTTTCTTGCTTATGGAGTCATATTTAATCATTTGGATTATGTTGCTAAGTAGTTCTATTTGGTGTTGATTTCAGTTCTGCAAGAGCCAAAATAATATGAGATGAGAGGAAAAGGTATGACAAGCATATTAGAGTGAAAAACCTAATATTTGAGTGAAACATGAGAGACATGAGGATATTTTATCACCATTAACTAATTTTTGCAGTTATAAACAAGTCATATTAGAACAGTACGCCAACCCCTCCCGAGGATGACGTAAAGTTTAAGATTCAAGGCATAGTGCAAATGTTGACAAATATGCAAATGGAGAGATATAAGTGACAGACTTGAGAAGGTTTAAAAACATAGGGATGACTCTAACTTTTATAATCATGATGTACGTAGGGTAGAGGCTGAAAGAAGAATGAACCATGACAATAGGCTGAAAATCATGTGGAGGCTGATTTTAGGGAGGACAATGATAACTTTGGGGATGAAGATTTTGAGGTTGAGACTTTAGGATATATGGAAAGGATTTTAGAAGATAAATAAGCCAATTCATTCAGAGGGTAAATTTTTGTAACATAAGGAACCACGATGATATGGATAGAGACTTGGACTTTATTAAACTGAAATTTCTAATTTCCAAAGTAAAAACAATCCCAAGACTTATTTAGAATGGAAGAAAAACGTTGATTGAATTTTTGATTGCCATAACTATTCTGAAAAAAAAAATGTGAAGTTAGTGGTAATTGAATTTACAGATTATGGATTACGCATTGATTTGATGGGATTAGATTGTGATTAGTAAGATGAGGAATAAGGAGTGACCTGTAGAGACATGAGAGCAGATAAAAGTCTTAATGAAAAGGTGTTTTATTCTTAATCACTATTATAGGGATCTATATCTACAGCTACAAGATCTGACTCAAGATTTAAAGACAATAGATGAATATCATAAGGAGATAGAGATAATAATGATTCGAGCCAATATTGTTAAGGATACAGAAGCCATCATGACTAGATTTATTAATGGGCTGAATAAGGACATTGCTAATGTTGTGGAGTTACAACATTATATGAAGTTCGAGGACATGAGACATATGGCAACAAAAGTGAAGAGACAAATCAAAAGAAGGGGTAACGTAAGACCACATATCAATTTTGACATCTTTTTTATCAGTTTGAAGGCTAAATCTGAAGAGATAAGGGATAACCCAACCGAAGTCCTTTGTGCATACTAAGACCGAACCACCTAAGGCCAAAAAGGACACGCTTACTAATGGGAAAGGTAAAACGATTCATAACCTATGCGTAATCATGATATAAAATGTTTCAAGAGTTTGGGGAGTGGACACATTGCTTTTTAGTGTGCAAATAAGAGAATAATAATCATAAAGCATAGTGATATTGAATCTAAAAGTGACAAATTTGATATTGATGAGATTCCACCTTTAGAGGATTGTAGTGATGTGGAGATTGCATATCCAATTGAGAGGGAGGCATTGGTTATAAGGCGTGTTTTGAATGCACAAGTCAAGGTGAAAGATGTGGATTAGCAAAAGGAGAACATCTTTCATATTAGATATTGCATTTAAAATAAAGTATGTAATATGATAATTGATGGAGGCAGTTGTGCCAAAGTAGCTAGTACTACTCTTGTTAGGAATTTAAATTTGAATACTATGAAACATCCTAAGCATTATAGATTGCAGTGGTTGAATAAATGTGGTAAGGTGAAAGTTACTAAACAGGTGCTAATTTCATTTGTTATTGGTACATATTCTGATGATGTTATGTGTGATGTGGTTTTAAAGCATGTTAGTCACTTGCTTTTAGGGTGTTTTTGGCAATTTGACAAGAGGGTTATTCGTGATGGATTTAAAAATAAATACACTATTGTAAAAGAAGAAAACCATCACTCTTATACCTCTATCTCAAAAAAAAAAAAATGTATAATGATTAATTAAAGTTGAAAAGAGAATATGAGGTTAGGGAGAGTGAAAGTTCATGAGAGGGCAATGGTTAAAGAAGACCATCAAATTCAACTAATTTTAAACCAATAATTAAATCGGTTGAGAGTGGAGATAAGATCTGAGTGAAAAAAATAAGTGTGATGATGATCATTGTGTAGAAAAATTAAAGAAACAACCAAATCCTCTATACAAGAGAGGGTGAGATTAAATCTGCATTTTATACTAACAAGCCAATGATTTTACTTGTGTATAAGAAGGTTTACTTTAATGTTAACAATCTTGATCATGTTGTTCCTGGTGTGGCCATTTCTTTATTGCAGGATTTTAAAGATGTATTTCTCGAAGACATTCCTAGCAAATTACCACTATTGAAGGGAATGGAACATCTAATTAACCTTATACCTAGAGCTGTGATTCCTAACCAACTAGCTTGTAGAAGTAATCCCGAGGAGATGAAGGAGCTTCAAAGACAAGTTGATAAGCTAATGATGAAGAGGTATATTCATAAAAGTATGAGCCCTTGTGTTGTGCCAATGTTACTTGTGCATAAGAAGAATGAGACATAAAGGGTGTGTGTTGATTGTCGAGCCAAAAACAATATAATAATAAAGTATAGACATCTTATCCTTAGGCCTTATGATATGCTAGATTAGTTACACAAATAATTTATTTTCTTTAAAATTGATTTGAAAAGTTGGTGCCATTAAATAAGGATGAAAAAAAGGGATGAATGTAAAATTGCATTTAATACCTTTTGCACTAACAACATAACCAAGAAACATAATTCTTTCCATGCAACAAATATACTTTTTCATATTGGCATACAATGACTCTTTATACAAAACATCAAGTAAATGTTCAACATGTTTATCCAAACTCTAACTATATATTAGAATATCATCAAAATAAATAACTAACAAAAACTTCATTTTTTTCTTGTTTAACCACCACTTACTCTTCACAAAATTGTTAAATACTTAACATTTCTTCTTTCCAACCAATTTTATCTCTTCCTTCTTTGTTCAAGGCTGGACAACCTTAAAGTTATGGGTATTCTCATGATTTATTTCTATTTTCCTTCTTATTTCCTTTAGTTTGGTGTCCTTTTATGGTTAACTTAACATGTATGCTCAATAATTCTCTATTTCCAACATTCATACAAATCTTAAGGTCATAATAATAAGGGTTTACTACCTCGTCCATCTATTTCTAAAAAGAACATAAATTAAATAATGAAAGTCATCGTACCTACAAGGTTAAGTTATCGATTTCTAGACAATTTTCTTCTTCTTTTTCCTCCTAAAACTTTTTGGTTTCTCTTTCTTTTCTTTCACTCATAAACTATCACTTTCTCTCTCTACTCTCAAATGTTTTGCTCTCATCTCACTCTCACATACCCTCACACCCAAAACTCTCTATTTGAAGGACATGCAAAGTGTTTAAGTGAAGGAAGATGAAGAGACTTGGCCTCCTTTATATGTTCTGGTCGCTGGCTGTAATGAAGGAGAATGAACATGATGATTTTTTTGTATTATGTGTATTTATACCCCCAACAAATAATATTAGACCTTGTTTGATTGTTCCCTAATTAATTTCCAGTGTTTTCATGTACTATGTTATGCCTGAATTGTCTATATTTTCAACCTAACTTTCGAAATAATGCTACCATTAATAATTATTTTCCCAATACCCATTAATATGTTATTTTATTTCTTAGTATTTAGTTCTTCTTGCTATATTTTATATCAAATCTTCAAAATATTTTAGTTATATTCAAACCGGGGTTTCACATCCTCTCATTTTACAAAAATTCCATCCTCGAAATTCAAAGTTTGTTACCTTTATTTATGAATAGTGTTGGAATTTTCCTCTTCATCTTTGATTCTCATTCCCAAGTTCTTTAAATTGAGAATTTCCTTATAATATCTTTACCAAAGTAACCTTTTTGTCCTTAATTCCTTCACATGTAGATCTAGAATCCTCTTCGGTTCCATCTTTAAGGTTAAATCTTCATGAATCTCTATTGGTACTTGGGGTAACACCCGAGAAAGATCCAGTTCAATTTTTTGTAGCATGGATACATAAAACAAGTGATGGATTTTTGATAAATATGCCGATAACATTAATTTATAAGCACTGGTCCAATTTTTTCTTTAATCTTAAAAGGACCAATGTACCTTGGTGCTAACATGCTTTTTATTCCAAACTGAATACTACCTTTCCAAGGTGTGACCTTTAAACATACTTGACCTCCCACTGTAAATTCCAATGGTCTTATCCAATTATTAGTATAATTTTTTTTTTGTCTATTTTGAGCCCTTTTCATCTCTACTTGAATTAATTTTTATCTTATTGGTAACTAGCTATACAATTTATGGCCACAACAATTTCCTCTCTCCGACCTCATCCTAACATACCAGAGTGTAACAATTACGACTATATAAGGATTCATAAGATGCTATGCTAATCGTGGCTTGATAGCTGTTATTGTTAGTGAACTCTATTTCCTCTCAATTCCCCTAAAATCTAATACAAAGGCCCTCAGTAAATCCTCTAATATCTATATTGTTCTTTTAAACTGATCATCATTTTGAGGATGAAACACTGTACTGAAGTGTAGATTTGTCCCCGTCGCTTATAACCTTGGTCACAATCTTGAAGTAAACCAAGGTCTTATCTGAGATGATTGACACCTTAACTCCATGAAGTCTAACTACTTCGTCTACGTATAACTTGGTCAATTTATCCACTAAGTCTGTCATTTTTATGGGTAAGAATAAAACAGATTTTATCAATCGATCCACAAATACCCAAACTACATCGTTGTCCTTTCTGCTTCTAGGAAGCCTTGATATAAAATCCATAATGATATCCTCCCATTTTCATTTAGGGATTGAAAGAGGTTGTAACTCTCCTGTAGGTTTTTGATGTTTTACTTTCACATGTTGACACATTGCATATTTAGCCATAAACTCTGCCATTTCTCTTTTCATTTTAGGTCACCATAATTCTTCTTTAAATCCTTATACATTTTGGCACTCCCTGATTGTACTTCTAGTCTAGACTCATAATCCTCTCTTAGTATTTCATCCTTTAACACCTTATATTTAGGTAAATAAACTCTCATTCCCAACGCTACAACTCTATTTTTTAATATTTGAAATTGCAAATTCTGGTCCAATTATATTCTCCTCATTATTCCACTCCAGCATCTTTTTTTTTTGTGCTTCTCGAATCTTCTCCCAAATTACTAGTTGCATTACAAGCTTAGCCAATAAGGACCCATCTACTTTTAGACATAATTGTGCTCTCATCTTACCTAATTTTGTTAGCCCTTCATGTTTTCCTCCTTATAAACCTCTAACTTTATTCTTTCTGTTTAAGGCATCTACTATCACATTCGCCTTTCCCAAGTGATAATCAATTATATAATCATAGTCTTTAATCAACTCCACTCATCTTTTCTATCGCATATTTAGTTTTTTTTTAGACATCAAATATTTCTAACTTTTATGATTCGTAAAAAAATTACTTAAGTTCCATACAAATCATGCATTTAAATCCTTAAAGAAAACACTACTATTGCTAGTTCTAAGTCATGTACTGAGTAATTTGCCTTATATGGCTTCAATTGCCTTGAGGCATAGGCAATGACTTTACATGTTGTATGAGTACACAACTAAAGCTCTTGCTAGAAACTACAAACTCCTCTAGTCTTTTTGGAAGTTCTAATACTGGGGTTGGAGTTAACCTCTTCTTCAACTCTTGAAAACTTGCTTCACATTATTTTAACCATTCAAACTTGATTCCCTTCCTAGTAAATTGAGTTATTAGGGAGGCAATGGTAAAAAAATCCTTCAATAAATCTTCGATAGTATCTTGTCAATCCTAAAAATCATTGAATTTAAGTCATATTCATAGGTCTCTCCCATTTCAATACTGCTTCCACCTTCCTAGGATCCACATTTATCCTTTGTTATGATATTACATAACCTAGGAACATCACTTCATTTAGCCAAAATTCACACTTGTATTACATGGCATATAGCTTATTTTCTTGTAATACCCACAAAATAATCCTCAAGTGTTATTTATGTTCAATTAGAGATCAAGAATAAATTAAAATATCATCTATAAACTATGAATTTAAATCATATTCATAGGTCTCTCCCATTTCAATATTGCTTCCATTTTCCTAAGATCCATACATATCCTTTGTTTTGATATTACATAACCTAGGAACATCACTTCCTTTAGCCAAAATTCACACTTGTATTACATGGCATATAGATTATTTTCCCGTAATACCCATAAAATAATCCTCAAGTGTTATTTATGTTCAATTGGAGATCAAGAATAAATTAAAATATCATCTATAAACATTACCACAAATCTATCTATACAAGGTCAAAACACTCGATTTATCAAGTTCATAAACATGGTTGGAGCATTTGTCAACCTAAATGGCGTCATATGAAATTCATAATGTTAATAATGGGTTTATAAAGCTGCATTTGGCACATCTTACTCCTTTATTCTCATCTAATGGTATCCTGATCTCAATCTATTTATGAGAACACTTGTGTTCCCTTTAATTGATCAAAAAATTCATCAATTTAGGGAAGTGGATACTTATTCTTTATGGTCATTGTATTCAACTATTGATAACCGATAAAAAGCAAAAAGGGTACCATCCTTCTTCTTAACAAACAAAATAGAGGCTTCACAAGATGAAATACTTGGGTGTATGAATCCTTTCTCCAATAGTTCTTGTAGTTAAACCTTTAACTTTGTTAACTCAACAGGGGCCATTCTATAAGGGGCCTAAAAAATTGGTGTCGTGCTTGACAACGCTTCTATGGGAACTTCAATTTCTCTCAAAGGAAATAACCCTAGAAATCCTTTGGGAACACATCTAGAAATTTCCTCACTACTATAATATCTATTATCTCCACACCTTTTTCTCTGTATCCACCACATAAGATAGGAATGCCTCACACCCCTTTTGTATTAATTTTCTAGCCGTAATCACCAAAACTAAACTATTAGGCATAATGATCCCTTCACCTTTAATTTTACCTTGTCCCCATTTGTTACCTCAAAAGTGACAATATTTATATAACAATCCATTTTGGCATGACGTACACTCAGCCAACCCATCCCTAGAATTATATCAAAATCATTCATATTTAAGGGCACTAAATCTACCCTCAAATTCCACCCTCATATCTAAACATTGCATCCTTTATAAACTTTATCTACATTCATTATTTCCCTTAAAAGAGTACCACTAGCTAACCATCTATCAAGTTTACACATTCACATTCAATTTGTTAACAATTTATATGACATAAAAGAATGTGTAGCCCTCGGATCCAACAAAGCATACCCTTGTTGTGCATTAACTAAAAACATACTTACTACCATAACTGTAGAAAGCTCTGACATCTTTTTTATTGAGGTGGTAAACTCTTCTCTAGGTCTTATCATTACGGCATTGACCTCGACCTCTACTAGCATTGGCTCTTTATTAAGCAAGCCTCACATGTTCTCTTGGAAACCTATCCATTATGATAGATTGTTGTTAGCTTTGAGTATGGGCTCATTGTGGACAATTCTTTTAAAGTTTCTTTATTCCCCACACCAATGACATCCTTCCATATACCAATAATCTTTCTAATGGTGTCATTCGTAGCGGAAAATAAAACACCATCATGTTGTGACTCTATAATTGCCTAGATGTGCTCAGTTACAGATATTACACTATGCATATGCAACTAACCCATGTTCTGCAATTCCTATTGAACTACCTATTTGGTTCCCATTCTAGTTCCACCACTTACTAACCCTTCTCGGTTTAATTATGAAAATCTACCAAATGATCCCCTTCTCTGAAATCTTTCCTTTCTCTTGCTAAGTTGAGCCTATTGACATCCACCTTCTTTTATTAGAATGAGTGTTTTTCTAGTAAAAGACATCAACTCCTTTTGTTTCCCCGATTCTGACCAACCTTGTCTGTACCTTATGGTTCTTCATTCCACACTACCTCCCAAGCTTGAACAACTTCAACCAATGCTCTAAAGGTATTATACTAACCAGTAACTACTCTGCTCTTTAGATCCTATTAGAGTCCATCTCTGAATCTCTTAATCATATGTTGTTTAGTTAGATTCAAGTTAGTAGGAAAAGTGGAAAGGTTCTGAAATCTTTTGTCATATTCTACCACTATCATATTTCCCTATTGTAAACCTATAAATTCTTGTTCTTTACTCCTCCAGTGTTGTTGAGAGTAATATTTATCCTTAAATTCTTTTCTAAATTCTACCCAAGATAATTCTTCTCTAGTGCTCCTATCCCTTACTATTTCCCACCAGGTATAGGCAGTGTCAGAAAGTAACTGGGCCATACAGTCCACTTGTAAATTTTCAAGAATAGGAATTCATATAAGGGACTGTTCCACCTTTCTTAACCACTCTCCTGATATCTCGAAATCCTCATTTCTCAAAAAAGGAACACATCTCATTTCTCTTATATACACAATATACTAGGGTCTGAGGGTTATCCTTACCCTTTCCCCCTCTTATCCTAAACATACCTATCATCATTAATCTTATAATTTGTTTTAGGTAAGCAGAATTCCAATGTGATATGGGTGCCCCAAGTGGTACCACAAGTGGCGGTCCATTGGATTGTCCTTCCCCTCAGATGTTCCAAATTGTGGTATCCCGTAAGATACAGTTGGGGAAACATCCCTCTGTATTGTTTGTAAAAGTGTTAATGCGAATAAGTAATAAATTGAAATTTATATGGAAGATGAGATTGACCCTTATGGTAAATAATTGATTAATGATTATTAATTTTGTGGTATAAGAGAGGTTACAGGGCCCAATCAACAACAAATGACCACATCATGTGCACAGACATCAGGTAGGTATCTAACACCTTTATGAAAGCTATTTAATTGTATAATTGTTAGTTGAAATTTTTCTTAATTATATTTTAGTTTAAATTGAAAAGCATGAAAGCTAAAATTGAGAAACTAACCCATGATTAATAGGATTACTACCTTGTATACTAGGTGAATTGTAGAAACTAATCTCTGGTTAATAGAACTAGTGTCATGCTGAATGGACAGATATTAAAACTAGTTCCTAGTTAATGGAACTAGTGTCCTACTGAATGGACAAATATTAAAACTAGTTCTTGATTAATGAGATTAATGCATTGTTGAATAGGCGACTTATGAAATCATTCCCTAGGTGATGCAAACCTTTTGATCACATTGTCACGGTGGTTTCTGACTCAAAGACCTATCAACACTCCAAATTTCAGCCAGAAACGATGTCATATGAGGGAGATATGATTTTTCAAAGATGACAACTGAATTCTGTCAGCAAACAGGTTTCGTGAAGAAACGAGTCCAAATTACATTCTGAAGCATCTAAACCGACATCTAAGTTTTTATTTCAGCAATTTAGCTCTTCTAAGTCAAAGCTTGAAGATTTCATGCAAGACTATTTCTCTTTTTTTAGAAAAATAGTTATTGAAGCACTTAAATGTAAATTATCTACTTAATGGAGGATTATTTTGTAAAATAGAGACTATGGTTTCCTAGGATATAAATAGAATGAGAGAAGAGAAGGGGGGTAGCCAGCCAAGAAGAGAAAAACACCCCCTTGCTCTAAGAAACCTGAAATCATGCATTCCTTCTTTTTGATTAGTTGTTTAACAAACATGCAAGGCTAAACTCTTTTTCTTGGTTACATAAATACAAAAACCTTTGAATTTCAAGAACTGTGAGATTTATTTTACCTTTTATTTTTAGTTTATATGATGAATGTGTTTATTCTACTATGCTTATTTTTTCTTTGATTGTTTATTTTAATTACTAGAGCGGACTTTAAGTTATTATTGTAAATAATCTATTGCTAAGTTTGATATCAAAACCAGAGTTATGGTATATGAACTTGTGAAGCAACTGAGTTTAATAATTGTGGTGGATCTACATTATTAATCTTAGGGAGAACATTCAATCAAATCAAACATAGACTGTAAACAGTTATGTTTTCTTGATTAATCAACTTATCTAGTTCTTAAGGCTGTCATTGAATTAAATTACTAGTGCGGACACTACGGTTGTTTGATGGTTAGGGTTAGTTATATGGCGAATCCGTTAACTAACCAATGTTAAGAAGAGATAACTATTCAGAATATAAATTGATGTTTCGTTTCCATGATCAGTTATGATTTCTGTAGGTGGATGTGTGCTTGCGACCAAGGTTTGTTCTTTTGATAATTTTCTGATTTTATTTAATTTCGCTTGATAGTTTTCTGTTTTCTTTTACTTTAGGCTAGATAATGTCTAAATTCCCCCCTCAAATTGCATATCATCTAGCATAAAAATCTAACTCGAACCTTCCTCGTGGGATAGACCCCTCGTTTGCTCTATACTATCTTGTGTGTTGTGTTTTAAGCTAGGGTAATTAATTTGTGCGACCGTGACATCGCAACAAATTTTGGCGCCATTGCCGAGGAAGTAATTTTAGTTGATTCTTGTGCTATTATTTTTATTCGCTATGATTGTTATTTATTTTTCTAAAAAAAAGAGAGAAATAAAAATTTTCTTGTTGCGGTATTGTTCATTTACGGCAGCGGTATTGTTCAAAACAGATTTTTTGGTGGAATTAGGTATCGACCTTTTGTTTCCTGAAGGGAAACGATGTTCTGAGTAGAACTAGTGGTATACCACTAGCCCCACCCTATCTAGGCCAAATTCTCCTGTTTTCTAGTGTTTTTTTGCATAAGATATCTGGTTTCTAGATCAACTTGAATCATAGAACTTTTCCACCTATAGATCTAGATATGTCCCAAACAATACACAAAGGTTTAGTTTGACAGATTTGACAAGATTTGTCTAGTAACTTCAACCTTTTGAAAAAATATGTTTCTGAATTGTATTTGACCTAAAAATTTACTAAGATATAGTTCCATGTTTTTAGTATCTCCATGTAAAATTTTAGCTCGTTCTAATATATGGTTTGATAGATATTTTTGATCTCACAAAACTAGTTAGCAGATATTTTAAAGTCCAATTCGGACCTGACTTGGTTCGTATCATCCTCCTTTTCTTTTAAAAGATTCGACCTCGAACCTATATGATGAAAAACATCTTCTAAGGTCAACAAATCAACACCAAGGTAAAGAATAACATCATCATCAAAACCAAGATGAACCTTATTAGCAAAGAAGGTCCCTCTGATATGTAAGTTCTCATTTTTAACCATATTCTCATTTTTCAATTTTAGTTGCTCCTCATATATTTGCTTAAGTGTCAAAGTTACAAGAGTTATAACCATTCAACTTAAAGTAATACAATTTTTTCACTCCATCATTCATGACTCTCCTATGATATTGCCATGGTCTACCAAGCAACACATAACTAGCTTGCATTGGCATAACATCACATAACACATCATCATAATATTTACCAATAGAAAAAGCAACCAAAACCTACTTATTCACTTTCTTTTCGCCGCCATTATTCAACCACTGTAATTTATAAGGTATGAGATGTTTAGTAGTGTGTAAGTTCAACTTTCTCATCAATTTAATACTAGTTACATTAGAGCAACTACCACCATCTATAATTAAGCTACATACCTTATTATGAATATGACATCTCGTGTGGAATATGTTCCCCATTTGACCTTTTGAATCATTCACCTTGACATACATTCAATGCTTTCTTTTACCATAAGTGCCTCTCCCATAATCGGACACTCAACATAAACATCATCAGCATCCTTCAATGGTAGCATCTTTTCCAATTCACCCTCCCTATCAATCTTAACCTTATTATTAACTTTTATAACCATAACTCTTTTGTTTAGACACTGTGAAACAACATGACTAAAACCCAGATAATGAAAGCATTTAATGTCATGATTATGAGAAGTAGAAGTAATATTATTACCTTTAACAACGACCGAGGTGTCTTTATTCTCTCTAGGGTATTCAGCCTTGCCCTCCTCATTTTACTGTGATGGACCACCCCCGATATTAGCCTTCCAATTAGGTTTTTAAGGTTCCAAAAAGCCTAATGGTTGGCTTTGCTGAATGGTACCTTTCTGTTTAAGCTGTTTCTCTATCTTCACAACCATATGCATCATCTCTTCCAACTACACATAATGATGCAACCCCACATAGTAAAAGCAATCACAACAAGCTTGACTTTCTTATGCTCTAAATAATTATGACACTAAAAAATCCACTTCACCTTTTCCTCTCATTCTAAATAAAATTCAGGATCATTCTTCATTTGAAAAGTCAATATTTCATCTTAATTGTACCCAAATCTCTACCTAACTCAGCATTATAGTCCTGGTACCTATAATTAGCCCTCTAGTGAAAATTATCACCATATTTCCCTCTATAAAATGAAAATTCTATTGCTATCCAAAACATCCCCTATGTCCCACAGACACATCTTCAAAATCAACATCACTCATGTCTGCATTATCATCCATATTAGTGTTCACTCGCCTAACAGCCTTCTAACATTAAATTCTCTTTACTCAAGCCTAATTTGAACCCTACCATGATCATTAACACATTGCTTCTCTAACCTATCCAATCTATCTATAAATTTATTGCCCATTTGATCCATCCGGTGATTCATAATGCGCAACTAAGTTACAATTTCACTATCTTTTCTTTTCGTGGTGCTATGTTGTTACTTCACTTTGACATCTTTGAATATGAAAAATTGGTTAGTTAACAAGCAATATATAATCCTTACCCACTCCCTCATGTGTTTACACTGCTATCATGTTTCACTCAAATATGTTTGTTATATCTTTTTCCTCTCATCTCACCTTTCTTTGACTCTTGCAGAATTGAAATCAACACCAAATACAACATTTAGAGTAGTGTATTCAAATAAGTGTAAATGTCTCAAGAATCAAGAAAAAAACAAAAACTAGTAAAGACGAAACTACAAATACAATTTCACGAGTAACTAGCGTATTTGTACGAAAAAATGGATGTTTTTTAAGACATTAAAGAAAAATGATACAAAGGTTATATAAAACAAATTTAAATGAAACCTAAATATATCAATTATGATGTTATTATACTGTCATAATTGAAAAATAACAACAGTAAAACAAGTTTGAATTACTAATGCGAATTAGAACCATTATGACAAGTTCTAATCCCGAAATTAGTTTCTATAGCAAAAGAACTCCAAATGAACTTAAATTTTATATGGAGTGTGACTAGAACCATAAAGCCTAGTATAAAAAATTTGAGAATTTTATGAATTTATTTGTCTTAAGATTTCCTTTTCATATGAATCTAACAAGTTATAATCCTGACATTGGTTACTATAGCAAAGGATTTGTAAATGGGCTCAAATTTCATATGGAATGCGATTATGACTACTAGAACAAGGATATAAAATTTGAGAATTTTCTGAATTCATTTGGTCTAAATTATCCCTTTTTGTGTACTGTGGCAGATTCGACAAAGTGACATTTTAATGTTTTTTTCTTTTTCTTTTTTTTTCTCTTTATGCTACTAATATATTCTAAGATAGAAAATAAAATAAAATAAAATAAAACTTTTTTTTTGTTATGGAACCCTTGACATAAACTACTAAACTTTAGACACAAAATAATAAAAACTAAATAAAAGAAAACTAAACCTAAGGAAGCCAAAACTAACAAGAAGAAAATAAAGGATATAACCTGATTTTTGAAGCCTAGCTCTAATACCAAGTGATGCAAACTTCTTGATCATGAAGTCAAGCATCCCCCAAGGAAGTAGATAACAACTTGGAAAGTTAAAAATCAAGTTTGATAGAACTTTGACCTAGAGGTAACCCTATACCTAAGAACTATAGGTATTGATAAAAAACTTGGACACATAGATAACCTTGGATCTAAGAACCCTAAGTATGCAGATGATGTCAATAAGCTAGTTAATCTTCTATAAGCAAGTGTACAATCTTTGTCTTTACAAAGAAAGATTGTTTTGTCACAAACAAGCTAAATGAAAACTCATGTTTATTCTCCAACTTGCTGCCAAAATTTATAACTAAAAAACATAATATAGTCTCCTCTAAGTAACCCTAATGGACCTTTTTTAGATTGCAAGCTAATGCGCTGAAACTAGTAATCAACTAACATAAGTCCAATAATGAAAAAAAAAACACCTAAACAATTTCTAATGGGCTAGAACAAACCCAAATTAAAAATAATTATTCAACATTAAATAGATAAATAAAATAGAATAATAAAAACAAAGTTTTCATGCTAAAATTCCTCCATATAGCTTGAATCTCTAATTTTCGCACATTCATGACAGATTTTTAGTCCAGACTTCAAACATATCATTCTCTCTTTTCTAGATGAATTATTGGGCCTACCATAAACTTGAGATGTTTAGTTTTCATACCAACTTGAATCATAAAAATATGCCACCTGTAGATCCAGATTTGTCCCAAATAGTACACAAAGGTTTACTTTGATAAATTTATCAAGTAATTTTAACCCTCTAAAATAATATATTCCTAAAATCTATTTGACCTGAAAATACACCAAAATATAGCTCCATGTGTCTGGTATCTCTTTGTACAATTTAAGCTCGTTTTGATGTACGGTTTGAGAGATATGTCTAACTTAGCAAAACTAGTCAGCAGATATTTTAAAGCCAAATTTGAACTTGACTTGGTTCGTGTCACCTGGTGAGTGAGAATAGTGTCCTGATGAATGGATGGATCAAAGATTAAATTCCTTGATTAAGAAAATTTATGCTCTGTTTAATGGGCATTTAGAGAAAACAAATTCCCTCAGTAATGGGATTAATGCCTTGGTATATGTGTAATTATGGAATTCAGAAAATTTTTTAGAAGCTAAATACATTATTCTTGACAAAAGGAAATTTTGATATCGTTATAAAATTAAAAACTTATGTTAAGGATATTGTAAAGATGATAGTGCACTAGAGATAAGTATTCCATAAATTGATGTTATATATGCATTTACGTGCATGAAGAAATGATTTTTAATTTTTGTAAGGTGTAAAATTTATCCTTTGTCTAATACACACGCGCGCGCGCGCACACACACTTCTAACGAATATTTTTAGTTACCTTGCACCCTCGAGCAAAGAAGTAATTCATGGATAAGAGCCTTTTATTTAAAATGAACGATGTATTTGTTTTATTGTAATATATTTTTGTGTTTAAAAATTTTAATGTTTAACTTCTTTAATTAGGAATGATGTAATTTAAGGAAGTTTCCTTCATTAAGTTGGTTTATAGTCTTGTTGTATACTTATTTAACCATATTTATTTTCTAAAAGAAAATGATGTATGTCATAGACTAATTAGCTTTAAATAATTGTTCTATGGAATATCAAAATATTAATTCTACTAAAAAATAGGAAGCTGATACTATGGTTGTTTTATGAATGTCTTGTATTATGGGATGTACATTATGATTGATGTTGCAGGTTAAGAAATTATTGATTCGATAACTTGGTATTGAAAATACAAAGGTTAGTAGAACATTTTGGTAAAAAAAAATATTGCACCGCAATTTTTTTGGTAATTCTGAATAAATAATCATAAAATTGTGAATTTCTGGTGTTACAATTGATATTAAAGCCCTGTTATGGGTTCAGGAATTAAAATGAGAATTTAACAAACAATTATTTTAATATCAGGATGGTTGGCATGATAAGAGGTGCATTGACAGATCCATCACCTATAGGGAGACGAGTTCAATATGAAAGAACTAAGGAGAGACAATGAGAGAAACCCCTTAAGGATATTACTTCCCAGATACCATTGGTGTCTTGTTAGACGAGACTTTATGAGTCATTTCACTAGAGGGTGATGTTGACTCGAGATAGGCTAGGTGTCACGACCTGGGAAGTGGGGCCGACGAGGACAAAGAGTAGTACCCCTAGCTATAGCAGCAGCAACCCCTACATTATATGCTGATCTAACATTTATAACTCAAATAATAAGAGTAATGATAAGGCGATGCCTAATACACTAGCCTTGATTGCTTTAATGGCTCTGAAAGTGCAAACAATGCTAATGGTTACAGCATCAGCTGATGATGTGGTTACATTGGTGTGTATTATAAAAAGTATAAGGCAGTTAGGGTGTGAGCCCTTTTTATGTCAATTGAGCCAGATTAGAAAAGAGGGAGGAAAAACTATAGGATTTAGTCAAAGCACTAAGGTGGGGTCGACAAGGGGACAATCGAACTTGAGGTGTAGTTTCACCCGAGTATGTAGTGTTGGCAAAGGCATTTAGGGGACTGTTTTGCATCACCAGGACGATGTTATATTTATAGGGGAGTATAGATGGCAAGATTGCCTATATTTAGATTGAGGGTGCTACTATTGTGAAATTTAAGGTCGTTTTCAAAGAAACTACTCCCAAAGGACTGAGTTTATTCAGGGTCACCAATAGCCCACTCAAAGTCAGTAGTAGTCAACCACTATGGATCGACTAGCCATAATGGTACAATCAGGGGCTAATGGTAGTAGAGGCCAACCTTGAGCTCAGAGTGATGGGGCACCAGGTGTTAGGAGTCAAGATAGGGTGTTTTATATGACATGGGAGGAGACTAGGAAAACCCCTGATATAGTGACAAGTATTTTATAGTAAAATTTCCTATTTATACATTTATTATTTGATTTTGGGGTTGCCCATTCCTTTATAGCACATAGACTAGTAGGAAAACTTAGAAAAAAAAATTCATGTAGGGTAGAAAATAGGTTTACCAGAAGTACTCTCTTAGGGGAAAATGTATGTGTTGTTCATATGTATAAGAGAGTTAGGGTTGATATATTAGGGAGTGAGATAAGAATAGACTTACTACCACTGGAGTTGTGTGACTTTGATGTCATTCTGGGTATGGATTGGTTAAGTACGTATAGGGCATAAATGGACTATTTTGCAAAACCAATGATTCTCTAAGGGGACTCAATGGTCAGAGTTGGAGTTGTGTGACTTTGATGTCATTCTGGGTATAGACTGGTTAACTACCTATAAGGCACAAATGAACTATTTTGTAAAACCAATGATTCTTCAAGGACTCGATGGTTGGAGAGTGAAATTTAGAGGGAAGAGAAATGTCATCCCAAATTGTATCATCTCAGCAATAACCGCAAAGAGTTTGATGAGAAAGAGATGTAATAGGGGACAAACCTCCTAAACTGTTCCCTTCTTGATGATGATCTTTTTTGGGTTGTTCGTGGGCAATATTGGCCCCTGATGTGCCATGCCTTGTGGTTGTTGGCTTCCTGGTTTTGTTGTTTGATGTTGCTACGCTCTATTAGCTCCTGCTGATTCTGTTTTGCTGTGGTGATTGTTTACTTCTCTTGCCTCGACTCTGAGTATGTGAAGTGCTTGTTATTCTCTTATTTTGTTGATTGATATTTATGTCGATGGTTTTGGTTTTGTTGGCTGTTCTTGTTATTGCAGATGGGTGCACCCTATGGCTGCCTATAAATAGGTTTTGTCCCGCTCTTGGTGATGTTCTCTTGTTGAGATTTCTTTGGGTTGTCCGGTGTAGCTGTTATAAGATTGCTATCATGGCAGCATGGCCTCTAGGTGGAAAGTTTGCTCAATGGCCACTACCTTGTGGGGGTGGTGTTTGTTGCTGGTGTATTATTGCAGGCTTGCTTTTCTGTTGGCTTCTGGATCTTCTGGTTGCTGTGGAAGGCTGCCTTTGGCTGCTGTGAGTTTTGGTTAGGCTGCTAATAATCGCAAAGTTGGTTTGCTGGAGTTGATGAGATTCCAAGCTTTGGTGCTGCTAGCTAGTCTGATTGTAGGGTTACAGTTTGATGGGTTGAGGCTTCTTTCCCTCTACTTTCTTGTTGTGCTTGCTTGTATTGGGCAACTATTTGCTCCTCGATGAAGGGGCCTTGCTGTTGTCCTTTCTTTGTTGCCGGATTGTAAATGCTGGGATTCCAGGATATTGTTTGTTGATTATCGGATGGGCTGCTTTATCCTGTGTTAGACTTTTAGGATTTGGTTAGACGCTGCCCAAGTCCAATTCTGCCTGTGAGTGAGCCTGGTTTGGCATGTTTTTAGATGAAGTCTATGGTGCCTCCTTGTTGGAGCTGCTAGAGCAGCTGCTTCCTTTTGTTTTGTATGGTTGTTCTATTGTTTGCTAGTTGCCAGTTAGCAGGGCAGCTGCTGCGCTTGTTTTGCTGGCTATGTTGTCCTCTTTTTTTGTTCAAGGGAGTTTGTTCCCTCGGGTTATTTCACTTCCTTGTATATACCTGTATATTCTGACTTGCTGGTTCCAGCTTAGTTTTGTTTTAATCTATAAAATTTTTTACATTTGATAAAAAAAACAGAGAGATGTAAAGCCTATCTTGCTTATGTATTAGAATCGAAGAAGGAAGAAAACCAATTAGCAAATCTCCCTGTAGTGAGAGAGTTTCCAGATGTATTCCTACATGAGTTACTGGGGGTACCGATAGAACGGGAGGTGAAGGTCTCTATCGATGTACTGCCCAATACATCCCTGATAACCTAGTCTCTATATAAGATGGTGCTAGTTGAATTAGCTGACTTGAAAATTCTACTGCAAGAATTACTAGATAAGGGATTTATACGTCTAAGTAATTCACCCTTGGGAGCTTTAGTGTTGTTTGTGAAGAAAAAGGACAGAACCTTTAGACTCTGCATAGATTATAAGCAGTTGACACGATCAAAGAGTTGATGTCTTATCCCAAGTGCAGGAGTGTCATAGTAATAAATAACCTGGCAAGACCGGGGTCGAACCACAGAGAGGTTAATTGTATAAATTATAATTAATAAAACAACAACAACAACAACAATAATAACAACAATAATAGTAACAATAATAGTAATAGTAATAGTAATAATACTCAGTACGTGACGTTGTTATACCTGAGAATGATCTCAAAGATCGGGTCACAGGTTTCCAGCCTATATACTGAGTTTATGAAAAGATCAAAGAGATATATTATATAATATAAACAGATT
>Ga0325411_1001968_pt1 | contig 23029 bp, 19 predicted proteins | sample PopdelMetagenome_13_FD_206181 | JGI IMG/M metagenome (GOLD analysis project Ga0325411, IMG submission 206181) | Populus deltoides microbial communities from Bellville, Georgia, United States - Xylem-PdIQD-R4 | ecosystem: Host-associated > Plants > Phyllosphere > Stem > Wood/Secondary xylem... | reverse complement strand
CGTACGTATACGTGATTTAATTAACCACATTAATTAATATTTATAAACAAAGCTAATTAAACTTCCAACTGCATGTGAATAAAATCTGAATACGAACAATGATTGGACCAAGAATGGGCAAATTAGCTAAGCTTCCAAAAGTGAAGTGTTGAAACATATGGATAAAAGCATATACATGCATGCTGGCTAAGACTAACGTACGAAGTTTCATGCCTCGGTTAGTGGCCGAAGCAACTTCCCAAATTGATAATGGAGATGGTGAAGGAACTCCCAAGTTCACGAGATGATAACTCAAAGTTCACGAGCCTATATATACATATGCACAAAAAGACGGCCAATAATTTCCCCCACAGCAATCCTTTCTCTCGACGAGTCTAAATCATAAATAATTCAATGGTTCCCAAGTCATAAAGACCGAATTAACAGGTGCCAATTACAGGTGTTTATACTTTACTATACCCATATTAATTTAATTTCGGCCTCTTTTTCTAGTTTCGGTAATGTAATTTTCTCTCTTAGAATGTGTAGCTTTTATGTATCCATCGGCACAGGAGAAGCCAGATCACAGGGTACATGAAAAAAGGGACATTTCGTCCTATTTGTGATATTCAAATGCTAATAATTAGAGGAGATTAATTTCTCTTTACAGCTAATTGAAGGTTGAATTCTACATATGATCATAAGATTCTAACCCCCTTTTTAAAACTAAGTCGATCAATGAATGGTCGAACACAGAAAAGATTAATTAACCAATACATTAGACTAATACTAATTAATATGCTACCTGAAATCAACAAAATCCATGATTTTAAACCTAGCTAAGGTTGTGATTGATGGATTTTTTATACAATGGTGTGATTAAGAGAGCATATGTTACAAAATCATATTGATAATTAATAATTCTTTAGGTTATTTTTCTCCTTGAAGTCTTACTACAATTGGATGACATATATATTGATCACAAATCTGGATTAATTTCATTAAATCCTGCTTACTTTCCAAGGTGAGATTAAACATGACCTCAAGAAAAACATTTTTTTCATCTTCTGGGTTGCTGCTGTGCTGCATTATTGGTAGTTGGACACTGTTATTCCATGCACCCAGCCCCAATTCAAACTTGTATCTAATCATCCAAGGGAGAAGGCAAAACCATGGGCGTATTGGATGTTTCCTTCTTACAGTTTCTGCCAGGTACGTGATGCATTGGAGCTATATGGGTTGTGTATTCCGTGCTTTCCTTTTGTTTTCAAGACGGAGAATTAAGGCAGGAGGAGAATAAAAAAAGAAGTGGCCGTCAAGTGAGGTCATCTGTTGTCTTTTAAGACATCGGGTAGTTTTATTTCCTTACGTTAAAAAAAAATGCTTCTAGCTTTCTCTCTCTCTCTCTCTCTCTCTCTCTCCTTGCTTAAAGGGAAAAGAAACAGAATTTTAAGAAAATAAAATGGAAGCTAGCTTGAAGTTTGCTGCCATGGTTGAGTGGTGATGCTGAGGACAGAGCAAAACTCTAGCCCGTGAACGTGCATGTGGCCATAAAAGACTTGTTATAATCAGTGCCCTTGTAGACCCACTGACATGCCTCTTTTTGGCTTTTACATGAAAAAAAATGTCTTATCAGCGAGTGTTGTTGGAAGTGCTTTTGAATTGGTAAAAAACATTAATTTTCTTATTAATTTTTTTGAAGATAGGATAGAAATGATAGATATAAAATAAATAAAAGCATGTTTAATTAAAATAAATATATAAAAAATTTATCTTTGCTGACATTTCTTTCTTATCATTTGATAAAGGCTTGGAAATATCAAGTGGTAGTCAAATCGGGAGAAAAAAAAAATCTTCAAATCAGGACAACAAGATTTAAAATAGCTCGCTTTAATTTGTATTTGCTGTCATTTCTTTCTTATAACTTGGAAAGACAATCTATGAAGAATGTGTTAGCACACAAAACACAAGTGGCCGACGAGTCACATGCAACAAACTTTGAGGCTTGGCAGAGGAAAATTCTGTTGCCCAACCAAAATTCACAGAGAGGAAAAGAAGATTATTAATTAAAGGGGAAAAAGGAGAGAAAAAGGATGAATAATTTTGAAACCTATAATTTTCAGAAGATTCGGAATAATCTTTGCTTATGAGTGCAACATACAGTTTCATGAGCTTTGGACTGCTCCCCCTATATAAACCCTACCATCATTTATTATTTGGCATTCTCAAGAGCTCTGTTGTTCTCTAATACTCTCTCTCTCTCTCTCTCTCTCTCTCTCTCTGTGTCCTACACTGAGCCACTTCTATGGCAAACATGAGAGGGTTTAGCTTTAGAAGCCTCGCGTTCATGATCTTCATTGTTTTGCTAGTTTGGTCGGCAAGTTTTGATACCTGCATTGCTAGGAGGGGCAAGCATTGGAGGCAGAGCAGATCAAACCCAGCTTCTCTAGCCAAGAAGAAAGGGAAAAGCCATGGCAGCAGCCATCACCAACACCATACTGGAGTACCAAAACCAAAAGCTCCTCCACATAAAGCTCCAGCATTACCTCCTCCTGCACCAAAAGAAAAGGCACCAAAACCAAGTCCACCACAGAAAGGTTCCACCACCTTTAATGTGCTTGATTTTGGGGCCAAGGGTAATGGCAAGAGCGACGATACAAAGGTATGAAGTTGCTTGTTACATAATATTAAGTTGGTACAAAACAGGTTTCAATTTTATCTTATTTTATATATATATATATATACAAGAACAAGAGATTTCGTTGGCTAACAAGATCATAGAAAATTAAGGGGCAACAATATGGAATCTCTTTTCACGAAATATCACCTTCATATGCCCACATTTCACATGTATAGTCCACCAAACATGATTTGGCATTGTAAAAATGTTCATGCATTTCAGCGAGACTATTAACAACAATTTCTAACACATTTTGAGAGTGTTTCAAAGTATTTTTTTGATCGAAAATGCATAAATATATCAAAAAAAAAAAAACACCAAAAAAAATTTTCTTTCCAAGAGTACATTACAGCTGCATTCAACAGAGTATTTTTTTTCTTCTTTGGTTCATACAAGTCCAAAGGTCAATTAAATTTTCAAAATTACATAACAGGACTAATTCTCTCCTTACCTTAAATCCCCATCCGTCCCCACCAGCCATGACTCGTGAGTTATATGCTCCACACTCCACAGTTCTTGCAACAATGCTGTGCACCAAATTGATTTCACCAAAATTACAGAATTACACATTGAAACAGCTCCAAAACACCGACAAATAATACAAAGGAAAAGACAGCAGAACCACCCCAAGGTGGGGTCCATTCCTTAAAAATGAACAAAAATTGTATACAGTTGGTTGACATTGTGTTACGGTGCTACGCAGGCATTCCAAGCTGCATGGGCAGCAGCTTGTAAGGTGGAAGCATCAACGTTGATTGTTCCAGCAGAATATGAATTCTTCGTGGGACCTATTTCTTTCTCTGGTCCGTACTGCCAAGCAAACATTGTATTTCAAGTAAGTGTCAAATACAGAATTTGTTAGCAGAGAAAACGACAGCAATTCATGTTAACGAATGATGATACGATGAATTTTTTTTTCTCAGTTGGATGGCACAATTATTGCCCCATCAAACGCCAATGCTTGGGGTAGAGGTCTCTTGCAGTGGCTTGAATTCACCAAGCTTGTCGGAATCACAATTCAGGGAAAAGGCACCATAGATGGGAGTGGCTCAGTATGGTGGCAAGACTACCCATTTGAAGATCCTATAGACAGTGAATCGGAACTCATTATTCCACTGAACAACACAGTACAACAACACCCACCAATGCCGGTAATTGGCTTCAATTTGTACCTTCCACTGCAATTATTATCTGCAGTATCTATCTCAATCTGATCATGCCTCTTTTCTGAATTGTGTTGCAGATAAGAAACGAGCTCAACGGGAAAATGCCAAGCATCAAGCCAACAGTATGGACTTCATGAAGATTTCTATCGCAATTCATGAGCAAGCACTTTATAACATGATTCACATGCTTTCTTTTTGCAGGCACTAAGATTTTATGGAAGTTTCAATGTGACAGTCACAGGCATAACAATTCAAAACAGCCCACAATGCCACCTCAAGTTTGACAACTGCGTAGGAGTTGTTGTGCATGATATGAGAGTCTCATCGCCCGGAGACAGTCCAAATACAGATGGAATCCACCTGCAGAACTCCAAAGACGTGTTAATTCGTAGCACAGATCTTGCTTGCGGTAATTACATTGATTGAAGATAAAAAATATTGTCATATCATATATTTAACTAGACAGTGTGGGGCTGTAGGGTGAACTTGACAAACAAACATAGGAGCTGAAGAGTCAAATAGAAGGTTAGAGGCATAGCCGCTACAAAAGGAATTTTTTAACACTTGATGCTACTGTTGAAATCAGAGACAAAAGAACGCCACATAATTTAGATAACTGGGATAAAAATTGGTACCACCTTATCCTTTTCGTGAACTTCCCATACAGACATTCAACGGCCACAGTTTATTTGACACATGGCAACCAACAGCCTCTACACTTTTGAGTATTTTGGCTGCAATTCATTTGACACATATCATACCCTAAATCATTATCAGTCCAATATAGGATTAGGTTTGCCCCCAAAGGCACAAGAACACACCTTTTGTTGCACGCCTCCAATTTTTCTTGTCTTTATCAGTGACCAGAACTTCTGCTTCCATCCTTTTTCTACTACTCTGCTTACTAGAAAAGCCTCACAATATATAGCATAATGTACCAGAAATGACAGCATTAGTACAAGATGACAACACCTCAAATATAGGTAAATGATTTGGAATCCAAGTAGGCAATGGAGTTTTGAACTCAAAGATAATTAATTTGAACTAGATAGCCGACCTAAGAGGTCCCTATGTCATAATCATTACAAAATGAAATGTTTAAATGTCATGCAGGAGATGACTGTGTTTCTATACAAACTGGATGCACGAATGTATACATACACAATGTTAATTGCGGACCAGGACATGGAATCAGCATCGGAGGTCTGGGAAAAGATAATACAAAAGCCTGTGTCTCAAATATCACTGTACGAGATGTTGTTATGCATGGCACAATGACAGGTGTCAGAGTTAAGACATGGCAGGTATTCTTAATATCTGCAATGCCATTTTATTCAAAATTTGCTACCTGCAACCAGAAATCTAGTTTGATTTGTAGGGGTTTTACAAACCAAAACACATTTTAAGCCACATAGACTGATAGTACATTGTATAATTAACAAAGATTTCAATCAAAATGAAGCTTTCAGCTTCGAAAGGTCCACGATATTTTAAATATTCTTGCACACACCCTTGTCTATTAAAAGCTTCAGAATGAGAACATTCTGAGACACCTTCTCTTTTGAAACTAGAATGAACATTCTAACTGAAACTTAAAACTCGGAGAGAGTTTCTTCAACATCTAAACATAATGTTCTGTCTTTTCGTATACATGATATTACCAAGTTCATTGGTTCAAGCAACTGCTGGAGCCATTTTGTATTTAGCTTACAAGGTTTCCATAAACTAGATTGCAGTATTTGCAATTCAACCAAGTTGCTCAAGGTTTGACTCACATACAATTTCAACTATAACATCTGCAGGGTGGATCAGGCTCTGTGCAGGGTGTACTGTTCTCAAACATTCAAGTCTCTGAGGTTCAACTTCCAATCGTGATTGATCAATTCTATTGCGACAAAAGCAAATGCAAAAACCAAACGTCAGCAGTAGCTCTATCAGGAATCACCTATGAAAACATAAGAGGGACATACACAGTAAAACCTGTACACTTTGCCTGCAGTGATGCCCTACCATGCATGGATGTCAGTCTAACTACCATAGAGCTAAAGCCACTACAAGAACAGTATCACCTCTACGATCCGTTCTGCTGGCAGACTTTTGGAGAGTTGAAAACTCCTACCATGCCTCCAATTAGCTGCCTACAGATTGGCAAGCCATCAGGCAACCACCCTCAGAGAGATTATGATGCATGTTGATCTCAACCAGTCAACCATTGGTGTATTGAATTGTGTGGTTGGTATGATTTCCCAACCCCTGCACGCCATTAGTTTATTAGGTAAAGTTATATTTAGGCAACTGGGTTTTTAAGGAATCCTCCTTTAGCAATTAGCAGAATTATTTTATGTGAGAGTGTATACAAGCATTTACTATAGTAAGATATTAGAGTGTGAGGATGTCTGGTTTGCTACTATATATAATGGATTGTTTTAAACTGTAAAATTTAGTGCTTGATTAATATATGTTTAATAATAAAATATTCAATGGATATTCAAATTTTCAAGGTGACCGTATACAAAGGACTTCGATCATTGGAATAGCTTGACAAGGATCCTTCACAAACAAAGCTTGTAGCTCTTCTTCCCTTCCTAAACGCTCTCCTTCTCAATTGGAGAAACCCTAACTTCCTAAATCAGTAAATACTTACTCAATTTCAGGCTTATTAGTTCTCTTGAAAGTTAAAACCCCACAACACAAACTAAAGGTTTTACTTCTGTGGGTTCAGCTTGCACTAAAGTCCTAAAATTGCTATATAAATTACTAAAACAATCCCTCTCAATAAAGGAATCAATATAGCCATCTCCCAGACACCTCATCAAATAATAAAAGTACAAATAGTCTCATTTACTGTAATATCAGTTTCCAGGCCTGTCCATTTTTGAAACCCCAGGCAAACCTGAATCTGTTATTTCCTTATTAAAGAATTACAGCTTCTCTGGAATTCGAATCTCAAACCTCACTAAACAAGCCCAAAATTAATTCTGCACAGTCCAGGAAAAAAAAAAAAAAAACTCTTTCTTGCAGAGAAACTTGAAACTCCTACAGCACAGTTCCTACTATTAATTTCTTAAAAGATTTACTTCAATCAGATAAGAAGGTTGCTGCTACTATAAAAAGCATTCCTTCTATTCTTAATATTAACCAAAGAAAATAATAAAGTGGGGGCACCTAAGATCAACTTTCTGTGCGATGATGGAAAGCCTGAATGGGGTAATGTAAGAGTAAATAATTACTGGCCTGGAACATAAATCTTAATAATTTCAAAAAACCATGGAAGGAAAGACAGATGGGATTTAATCCTTCCAAGTAGCAATTGTGATGATAACTAAATCCACATGGAAAGGGAAGGTTGATGCATGTCAATATTGCAACCTGGGACTCACTCAACAAAATAAAGTAGAGTTGGTCGCCCTAATTTAAGGTAGCGTAGGTAAAACCTAATCAAGTGGTCAACTAAGAATTTCTATGGTCCATGGATTTTGATTATGTGAAGAGAAGATCTAATGTCACCCTTACACATCCTTTCCAAGAAAGTTTGTCATTCTTGGTCCCTATGCTTCAGGGCCAACTACACAAGCATTTTATTACTAACAGGCTCAGCTCGAGAAAACAACAGGACAGCGAATTCATTCGATGCATACTGATACCACTCAAGAGTCATCAGAATATCCATTGTATATCAATCATAAAGTGTTTGTAATTCATTTAAGTTGACTTCGGTCAAAACTTAACACTAAAATTACAAACAAGTCACAAAATTCAAAAAGGAGGTGTCAACAGGTTTCTGCATTTAAGTTGAAACATATAAAAAACTTAACAAGTGAAGTCACGTATAAGGGTAAAGTGATGAAGCAATTTAGATGATTACACAAGCATACAGAAGTTACATGCAAAGCACAAGAAATCAAGGCACAACTAGCTACAGTACAGGCAGCAAGTGAGTCCGGCTTTTAAATAATTCGTACTAACAGTTCCTATTAATCCAAAACAAAGCCAGAAACTAAAATGTAATGTAGCTTTGAACCCGAATCAATCTCATGGTTTTAGAAATTATACCTAAACAAGATCTGCTAAAATCCTCCTGCTTTGCAAATGGCAGCATCTGCTTGCTAAACCCAAGGTTTATCTTTGTTCTGCCATAACTTCTGATTTCCTCCTTTGAAACCTCACTCCAGCATCCATTTCTCTTAAACCCTTGCGAATAATCCTTGAAACGCTCTCTCTCTCTCTCTCTCTCTCTCTCTCTCTCTCTCTAAGCCCCCAATTTTCTTTTACTCAAAAACCCTTCCTTCTCTATCTTTCGACGCTGATACAAGTGGGCAGCGGACAGAAACCCTAAAGACCTTACCTATCGCAACATCCTTGCCCTTCATTTATCTTCTCAATGCAGCCCGTTGGATCAAGAAAAGAAGGCACGCTGACACACTATTGTGTCAGGCAGGATTGGAAGGGAGTGGCGTGGGTTATAATTTTGGCGTGGGATCCCGGGGTTGTCTCGTCTAGCATGGTTTGCAAAAGAGTTTTCTTCTTGTGGCAGAACTCAGAAGAAAGAGAGTAGACACAGCGTACTGAATGCCACAAAGAAGAGAGAAGAAGAAGAAGGGCTTCGGTTTTGGGCCTGAAGGGATTCAGGCCTTTGGTTTTAGGGCTTTTAGCGTACTTGATTTTTGGGTAAGCACGCGATTTGCGTTTGGGCCTACAATGATTCAGGCCTTTGGTTGTTGGGCCATTTTGTTTTCTTCTTCCTTGGAGAAAAAATCCCCCACGATTTCCCCTTTATTGGACCAGTCGCTACAAATATTTGCCAATCAAGTCTTAGTTATTTACTTAGTCCTTGTATTTTATTTTAAATAATTATTCTAGTATCAAAAAGTAAATCAACGTTGAAAATCTTTATTTTAACAGTTTTTATTCCCAAAATACATCTTTTTCTAACCAAAGTTTTCTATTTGACCCCACTTCTGTTCTCTATTTCTTTTTTATTTTAAAAAAGCAATATAAATTAAAAACAAGCACGAAATTGATAAAAGGAATGAGTTATTAACATATTATAATTTCCCTTTCTTGCTCCTCCCCCCCTTCATCTCATGAATTATAACACTTGAACTCTCTGTCAAAATCCTTTTTTACTTCAAGGATTTTGATTTAAGATTCCCTGCTTGTCTTTTATTGATTAAATGATCTGTTTATATGTATAATTGTTCACGAAAACCCTTCTCCATTTATGGTTACAATATATTATTTGGATTTAAAAGTTTATTGATGTTGAAAATGACCCGTAATGGAACTCTCATGAATTATATTTTAAAAGAGAACAGAATTTCAAAAAAGAAAAAAGATTATCAAAATTATATTAGTGTTTAACCCTATTGTAACTCAACTAGTCAGATCATGGATTTGTTCCCTTGAGATTACTAGTTCGAGTCTCACAAACTTTAGGTCCACTGAAGGTTTATGAAAAATTATAAAATGAGAGTTCAACTCTTATATTTCATTACTGATGAATGATATTTTTATATACAAGAAGAAGCTTCAATTAGCTCTTAAATCAAGGAAACTATCTTAAATCAAGGAAACTAAAATAGGATATAAATCAATACAAATCAAGCAGTAAACCAAGGATGCTAAATATGGAAAATAAATATTGACAATTGACTTGCTAATATGCCCCCTCAAGTTGGAGCATGGAGGTTACGAATGCCCAACTTGCCAACAAGAAACGAGAATTGATGGGAACCAAGAGCTTTGGTGAAGAGGTCAGCAAGCTGTAGTTTAGAAGAAATGTGTGCTGTAGCAATGGATCTTAATTTGATACAGTCCCGAATAAAGTGACTGTCGATCTCGATATGCTTTGTGCGTTCATGATGCACTGGATTAGCAGCAATATGAATGGCAGCATGATTGTCACAGTATAACTGAGCAGATGAAGAAATAGGAACCATCAAATCATGTAGTAAAGTGCGAAGCCAAATAATTTCACAAGCTGTAGTAGCCATAGAGCGATATTCAGCTTCAGCTGAGGAGCGAGAAACAGTAGTTTGTTTCTTGGTTTTCCAAGAAATAGGAGAGCAACCCAAAGTAATAAAGTAACCAGTAAGTGAGCGCCGAGTAACCGGACATCCAGCCCAATCGGAATCACAGTAAACATGAAGTTGAAGATCGGATTTTGATGGTAGAAAAATCCCTTGTCCAGGGGCAGATTTAAGGTATCGAAGGACACGAATAGCTGTTGCCCAATGGCCATGACGGGGTTGATGCATGAATTGAGAGAGAATATGAACTGAGTAACAAATATCTGGTCGAGTGATGGTCAAATAGATGAGTCGTCCAATAAGTCGACGATATGCACCAGGATTATCAAGAATAGCACTATCATCCAAAGCCAATTTGTGATCCTATTCCATAGGAAAAGTGAAATGTTTGCTGCCAAGGAGACCTGCCTCGTGCAAAATATCCAAGGCATATTTGCGTTGGGATAAGACTATGCCATCAGGAGATCGAGCCACCACTAGCCCAAGGAAATATTTTAGAGGGCCAAGATCTTTAATGTGAAACCAAGCATCCAGGTAATCCTTAAGTGCTTTAGTATGTGCACTATTATTGCTAGCAATAATAACATCATCCACATATACAAGCAATGCAGTAAAGGAAGTACCTTGACTATGCGTAAAAAGAGAAGTATCTGCTTTTGATTGAGTAAACTCAAACTGAAGGATAGCATTGGAAAATTTAACAAACCATTGGCGTGATACCTGCTTCAGACCATAAAGGGATTTGCGAAGACAGCACACACGATTGTCAGCGGAAGACAAGTATCCAGGTGGTGGTGTCATGTACACCTCCTCATCAAGATCCCCATGTAAGAAAGCATTATGAACATCCAGTTGGTGCAATTCCCATGATTTGGCTACTGTTACTGCCAATAAAGTTTGGACTGTGGTGAGTTTTGCTACTGGAGCAAAAGTTTCAGTATAGTCAAGTCCGTCAATCTGTGTATAACCCTTGGCCACTAAGCGAGCTTTGTATCGCTCAATTGTTCCGTCAGAATGGTATTTTATCTTGTAAACCCATTTGGAACCAATGGGTTTCTTTCCAGGTGGCAAAGGCTCTAAAGTCCATGTATGATTTTGTTCAAGTGCCTCTAATTCTTGCTGCATTGCTCCTCGCTAATGAACATTTTTAATGGCCTGTGTATAGAATTTTGGCTCATCATGTTGAGTGATGGCCGCCAAAAAGCTAGCATGTGAAGTAGTGAAATTAGAATATGAAAGAAAGTGTGATAGTGGATAAGACGTGCCTGAGGATGCATGATTGGAAGAGGTGAACTGAGATGTATATAGCTTTGGCAACTCAACACGAAAGTCATGGAAGCGAGATGGCAATTTTGTAATGTGTGAGGGGCGTGTGGTTGGTGGTATAGGAGGTTGAATGGTAGTGGAAGTGGCAGGTGTGTCTGTAGGTAATGCAGGTATATCAAGGTGGTCAGTAGGAATTGTATGATCTGTGTGTGGAGAGGGTGGTTCTATGTGTTCAGTGGTCGTATTTGGAATAGGTTCAATGGAGTCATGGTCAGGAACAGGTAGAGGTATGGGTACATTCATAGATTGAGAAGATGAGGAATGTGATGGGAGATGTTGGTGATTGTAAGGAAAAATGTGTTCGTAAAACATAACATCTCTAGAGATAAAACTCTTATGTGTATGTAAGTCATAGACTTTATATCCTTTGTGACCATAGGGATATCCAATAAAGAGACATGTTGTGGCACGTTCAGAAAATTTGTCTTTTGATCGAGGCAGAACAGATGCATAACAAAGGCATCCAAACACACGAAGATGTGAGTAATTAGGTTTGCGGGAAAATCGAAACTCATATGGACTCTGGCCAGACAAAAGGGGGGTAGGAGTATAATTAATTAGATACACAGCTGTTAGAATGCATTCCCCCCAGAACTTAATGGGTAAATTTGCTTGGAATCGTAAGGCTCTTGCAACGTCAAGAATATGTCTATGCTTACGTTCTACGACTCCATTTTGTTGGGGTGTAGAAACACAAGAAAATTGAGTTACGATCCCATGTTGTTGACAATATAAGTGAAGCTTATGATTAGTAAATTCAGTTCCATTGTCACTACGAATTGTCTTAATTGTTTTTCCAAATTGTCGAACTATCATGGCCATGAAGAAAACCAACCTAGTATAAACTTCTGATTTAGCTTGCATCAAATAAACTCATGTAGTTCTGTTGTAATCATCTACAATACTTAAAAAATAATGAGCCCCGGATAAAGATGGAGTTTGATATGGCCCCCAAACATCACAATGAATTAACTCAAAAGGTTCATTTTTTTGATAGCACTAATAGGAAAGGAAGATCGAGCTTGTTTAGCGCGATGACAAGAGTCACAACATTTATTAAAAGACTTAAAAGAAAACGGACCTAAATCCTTGAGAAGAGACAGCCTATCAAAAGATAAATGTCCAAGACGTTGATGCCATAGAGAGTAATATGCAAATTAGAAGTAATGTTGGTTGCTGCTGCTACAGGAATTTTGAGTGCCCGAAAGTAATAAAGACCATCTCGCAATTCACCCATTCCAATCAACTTCCTCGTGGGTAGGTCCTGTAAAACACAGAAGGAAGGAAAAAAATGAGCAACGCAATTTAATGCTTTAGTTAATTTGCTGATAGAAATAAGATTGCAGGAAAATGATGGTATGTGAAGGACATCTTTTAAAGTAATAAGATGGGTAAGGGAAACATCTCCAAGTGACTTTGCTGGCACAAAGGATCCATCTGGAATTTTAATTGGCATGAAATGAGGAATAGTTGTGTGGGAAGAGATGAATTTTTCTTGAAAAGTCATATGGTCAGAGGCACCAGAATCCAAGATCCATTCATCTTCATTGCCGGGTAGAAAAATTGCATTACCCGCAAAGTTAGTTGCACCCACAAAGTTGGCTGTAGAGGCATGACTCTTATCAAGGTTGAGCATAGATATGAGTTGGGCATACTGTTCATTCATCAATCCAGTAATTGGAACAGTATTGTTACCCTCAGTTTTCTCCATGTGTTGCGTATTGTTGGCTGTCTTTGGCTTTAATGATTTCTTGCCTTTGTCTCACCATTCCGGATAGCTATGTAGTTCAAAACAAGTTTCTTTGGTGTGCTTCATCCTTTTGCAATGGTCACAAAATAGCTTGGAGAGGTCACGGTTACTTGTGAATTTGCGATTGTTATTGAATTTGCTGAAGTTGTTTGTCAAGAATGCTGCTGCATCAACAGAAGGCAATCGCGTCTCTACTATTAACTGTTGTCGTTCTTCTTGGGCTACCTGTGCATAAACATGAGATAAAGAAGGCAAGGGATCTGTATTCAAGATTTGAGAACGGACTGTTTTGTATTTGTCATTCAAACCCATTAAAAACTGGTGCACTTTTTCTTTTTCTCTTTCTGCAGCAAGCGCCTTTGCTGAACCGCAGGTACATGGTGGGATTTGTGAATAAGTGCTGAGTTCATCCCAAATGCCTTTTAATTTGGTATAATATGCTGAGACAGTCATTCCTCGATGCAAGGTATTCATCATCTCAGTTTTCAATTGATGAATTCGAGAAGCATTACCTTGTGAAAAACGTTCTTCTAAGTCTTTCCATAATTCTTCTGCTGTCATAAAAAATGCCACACTATCATGTAGCGTAGGATGAAGAGAATTAAAAATCCAAGAAAGGACCATTGAATTGCATTTGATCCATGCAGACTCTTCTTTTGAACCAGATGATGGACGAGTAATAAATCCATCTACGAAGCCAAATTTGCTTTTGGCTTGGAGTGCATTCGTCATAGCACGACGCCATATGGGATAATTTTCTTCTTTTAGGAGACAGGTTACTAACGATGTTCCTAGGTTATCAGAAGCATGAAGGATGTATGGTGATAAGGCATCAAGGTTAATTTGGGTAGTATTTGATTGAGCATTGCTCAAAAAATTTTATTCGGCCATGGAAAATTTAGGATTTTAACCGCTCTGATACTATGAGAAATTATAAAATGAGAGTTCAACACTTATATTTCATTACTGATGAATGATATTTTTATATACAAGAAGAAGCTTCAATTAGCTCTTAAATCAAGAAAACTATCTTAAATCAAGGAAACTAAAATAGAATATAAATCAATACAAATCAAGCAGTAAACCAAGGATGCTAAATATGGAAAATAAATATTGACAGTTGACTTGCTAATAGTTTACATGGTCGTTAATTTCATGACATGTGAGATTAGTCGATTTGCGTGTAAGGTAGTTCAGAAACTCATGTTATTAATTAAAAAAAAAAAAAGAAAATGGCATTCAAAAACACCAGGAAAGTGCCCTTTTCAACAATTTGTATAATAAATATTGGAAAATGTCTGGAACACGAAGTTGCCGGATATCTTATGGTGGAGGGGTTAAACAGCACTGCATGGATGATATTTCGCCACTTTTGATGAGAGGCTGAGCATCGACTTTTCTTTTTGGTTTTGGAATCATCTTGATTTCTTGTTTTCTTCGAACAGAGCCAATCAACTGGGAACCGCATTCGAATTACGTGGAATAGAAGGGCAGCAAGTTCATCATCAAGCATCTATGTGCGAGTCACTCTCTTGATTTCCTTGCAATCTTCAATCCATGTGATTTGGGACCATCTGGGAGGAAAAGCTGAAAATGCTAGGCACCGTTTAATATCGTTTCGTTTTTTGTTTTTTGTTTTTTGCTTTTTTTTTTTTTAGATATAAGACAAGATAAGAAAACTTGTTTGTTTTTATTTTTTGTTTTTAATAAATAAAAACTTACAATAAGTTTTCAAAAGCTTTAAATTTTTTTTTAAAAAAAACTAGTTTTCAAAACTCATTCTACACCAATAATTTATGATTTTAGACTTAGATCTTGATCATATCAAAACCGAGTTTAGGACACCTAGATATTTATCATAGTATCTAGAATGTTGAGGATATGCAATGACTAGGTTCAGAGCATCCTGAAAATCGAGCTAAAACAAGACTCAGGTCAAAACCAGGTTTTGAAAGCTAAAAGAGTCAGACCAAGATTAACCTGATGATTGGTGGGGATTGACTTTGAACATCAAGGAGGAACTAGGATTGGGTTTAAGTTGGATTTAAAACTACTAGGAATTTGGATGATGGTAGTTCTAGAATGAAATAAATAATGATTTATTTAACGAATATGTTTTATATTTTGTTAATTTTATTGTTGAGTTAAAATTTTTAGGAAATGTGTAGAAAATTAAATTTATATAGATAATTAATAATGAATTAAGAGTACTATTAAAATAAATTGAATAAGTTTGAGCTGAACCAATATTTTTATAAATTTATTTAATTAACGTGGTTAATTAGTACATATTGTCATCATTATTTTATATATATTTGATATAAGTAATAGATTATCATTTATGTATATATTAAAATTCACTCCAAGGGTTACAAATGATGAATTATTATAAAGAGGTTCAAAAGTATATTAATTATACACTATCTAATTCAAGACATATTACGGAATGTTATATTAGATGTTCATATAAGAGGTGTAAAAATAAAAAGTTTCTTGATCCATATGTTGTAATGATAAATCATTTTATACCGATTGAAATACCAATAGATTGTACATTACATATAGGTATACCCATGGAATGTGTCCGTCAGCATATTCCAGTGACTATGGAAATTGTTCTCATTCTTCCTATCATTGTTCATGGTGCTGATTACATACGGCAATACTGACAAAATGTGTTTGTCAATATATTTTAGTGACTATGAGAATTATTAACTTCTCAATGTGCTGATAATTAATGATCTTTTGATTGTTTATTTTTTTCTTAATGTAATCATTGACGAAATAAAAAGTAGTCAGTAATATCTGGAGAGTTTTTTGAAAATTTTCATGCAAGTCAAAAATTCCATTTGACTTTACAAACAAAATCACCAATAAAAATATTAACATTTAATATTTTATCGGTAATTCCATGGTGAAACTAAATTAAAATATCAAAATCAGAATAGACAGGGATTTATCTTCTTCTTTCTTCTTCTTTTATAGTCATGTTTCTCCTTCTCTTTCTCAGTCAAAATCAATCATTCCCTTCTCTTCTCATCCCTGCATATGTTGTTTTTCTTTATTTTATTTTTTTGGTTTATTAACAATTTCTTTTTTTGTTTTATTTTTTATTTTTTAAAATTTATTTTTTTTAATATGAACACATTAAAATAATTTTAAAATATAAAAATAATTAATTTTTAAAAAAGAAACACTTTGAGACAGACTCGTAAGTGTGGAGCCCCACAATTAAAATCCATTCCAAGGAGTACAATGGAAGATAATGTTGTCAGAAGCACAAAGAGAAAAGAAAATCAAAGAAGAACAGCAACGTGATTGATGCTTCCTTTTCCGCCTTCCTTGGCATTATGATCTGAGTATATTTTTAAAAGTTTTTAAATTTTTTTAATTTATAAATTATTTTGATGTGTTAATATTAAAAATAAATTTTTAAAAATAAAAATATTATTTTAATATATTTTTAAATAAAAAATAATTTAAAAAATAAATCTTAAACATGTTAGAAAATATGTTAGAAAATATAAGAGATTCGTTTTAAATCAAATCTGTACTTTGCTTGAGCAAGTTATCAATGTTCAATTTCAACATTAATCCATTTCCCTCTTTTGCCTTCTTGACCAGAGCCTATATAATAGTCCAATTAATTAATTTTTTATGCTATAATTTTTATAGATATTAGAGAGAAATAATCATTCTTTGAAATCTAAGCATTAATAACCCCTCTTTTTTAAAGGTCTAAAGTTCAAATCTCTTCTTTGTAAAAAAAAAATATATATATTCATTTCCGATCATGTTTGTTTGTACTATCAAAATTTTAGATGGAATAAATAAATAAATAATAAAAATTAATATATAAATCATTCATCACAAAGTTTAGATTTCTAGATGAAATTCAAATTCAAACATCTAATCTAACGTTTCAAAACTTAGAAAAGATTTGGATACTATTCAGGAACGTGGTTGAAATTGTATTTATTTTAAATTAAATGTTTTTTATTTAAAATTAATTTTTATGTTTTTAAATTATTTTGATGTGTTAGTATAAAAAAATTATTTTAATACATTTTTTTAAAAAATATTTTAAACTATAACTATTACTACAGTCTCAAGAAACCTCACATCTAAACTTACATATTCACAAGAAATCTTTATATTTTAAGAACCCAAACCTTAGAAATAAGACGACAATCCCATGGTACTATTCACACTATACCTTTAAAGTCTAAATTGTTGATGTGGGTAGCTCAAAATATTATTAGATATGAAAAGATTTTTTTAAGTTTAAATTGAGATAAAAAAACCCTTAAAAAACTAATAAATATTAAAATTTGTGTATTTAATAAAAAAATTCATAAAATATGCTAAAAATTAGGAAAATAATATAAAATAGTTGGATAATATATCTATAAAGCACATACCAGCAGACAAGTACATTTTTATGAAAATATGAAAAAGAAATGACAAATATTATAAAAACTACCACTTTTGCTCATATGATCAGCTTTCAAAGGTGTAGGGAATCTCTTTCTAGAGAGATAAAAAGACATGTTCAGAATCTCATCGACATTGTCGTCGTCGTTGCTAATGCTCCAAATTAGCCAACGGAAAAATGTCTCCGGCAAACTTGCTCCCGACGGTTCTTAATTCGAACTTTTCTGGTCTGTCTTGTTCAAGCAAGACTTCCACTTTAGTCTTTTCTTTCTTTACTAACATATAAGCATGATGAAAGGAATATATTTCTCTTTCTCTTTATCAAAGAAAAAGAAAAGGAAAACGAATTATTTTTATTCTACCAAAAAAAGGATATATGGCCCAATCACACTAATTAATTCCTTAGTAAAATTACATGATCTTACTAAAACATTTACTGCATTCATTGTGAAGGTATACATGAGCCCTAAATCTTAATAGCATGACGCAATCAGGTGTGGATGAGTCCTATGGAAATCCCTTTTCCTATCTTTGGGACACGGGTGAAAGTTGAGTTCTATTTTTATTTTTATTTACGCGTTACTATAATTAATTTAAGTCATTTGCATGCAACTATATATGGAAAACATAGATATAAAACTCGTCTTTGTTAAACCGGTTAATTTGATATCTAGAGTTTTTGGTTGAGTTTCAAATGATTAAAATCTAAGTGATTCATTACATCAACTCAAAACTCGGGCAACCTAATATTATTTGAGTGAGACTTAACTTTTTTTAATATATATTTTTTCAAAAATCAAAAACATTTAAATTTAATTTGTGAATATCTGATCTCATATATGGGACAATTAGATATATAGCCTCCATTCATATGAAAAATATTTTAATTTTTTTATGTGGAATATATATATATATATAGCCTCCTCTATTAACATGAATTATTTATTAATTTTTTTGTATGAAATAATTATATATATAGAGTATATACTCATGAAATGTGATATTAAAATTTCAAATATTTTTTTTATATTTTTTCTGGTTAACTCGAGTATATCCGAGGTAAATTTAATAACTATGATGGAAATATAAAATGAATTAATTTGAGCCAATTAATTCTAGGTATGTTATCTGGGACTCAACTAGGGAATTCGATCGCCATTTGACATATAGTAGAACCATCCAAAATTTGGCATTGCATGCTGAACTTCCCCTCTAAAAGGCCCACGTAAACCTACTCCATTTCCATTGATCTCCGTGAATTAATTTTTCATGTGGAAAATGACTCCCACTTGTATAAATTGGTGTCTTTACAACATCGGAAGATATACTTTAATGGCATCGATCACCCAATTGATCATGATGCCGACTCCAACCAAGTATATATTGTGAAATCAATCGCTTTTTTTTGTAGTTTATTGTGGGTGTTCGGGTCAGTTTGCGCGTACCTCGACTAATCCCACGGGTCTTGAAGTTAACGACCATGTAAGCCTCCAGTGACTATCATATGAGCAACCATAGAGCTCGAACTTGAGACCACAGAGGAAGCAAATTTCTTGATCTCAAACTCTTACTACTGGACCACCACCTAGATGGTTCTCAACCATTCATTTTGATGATAAGGCTAGTGATGATAATAAAGCTATGAAAGTGAAATTGACAAAAAAATGGTGTTCATTCATTTTTCAATTCATGAAAAATTGTATACCACCATATACTGGTGCACAAAACAATACTAGTTCATAAACATGAAAATGACTTATGGAGTTGCATTTGGAGTTCATTTGGCATGAATTTAGACCACATTTTAGATCTATTTAAGGAGGCCCAAGCACTCTTGCAGAACTCGGGACTAAAAAGGAAGGTGGAGTAGCATCCTTAGCGTTGCTAGTTTACTTTCCTAACAATCCTCAAAAACATTCTTCTTAGACTCTCTATACATTCCAAATAACCTAATTTGTACTGTATATAGATATATATATATAGATATATAGTCTACGTCAAGCTTGAATAAATCTTCATTAACATGGCCCCAGGAGTGCCTATAGATGGGAATATTTTTGGTACCGGGAAGGTTTCCACAGTTAACACTGGCTATTCTAAGAGGGCCTACGTGACATTTTTAGCCGGCAACGGGGATTATGTTAAAGGGGTAGTTGGGTTGGCTAAGGGTTTGCGCAAGGTGAAGAGTGCATACCCTCTTGTCGTAGCAATCTTGCCGGACGTGCCTGAGGAACACCGTGACATTTTAAGGTCTCAAGGTTGCATTGTTCGTGAAATCGAGCCTATTTATCCACCTGAGAACCAGATTCAGTTTGCCATGGCCTACTACGTGATCAACTACTCTAAGCTCCGAATTTGGAATGTAAGTTAAACATGCATCAACATAATTCTATAAGCTTTTATAATCAATGTCTCTTCTTATAAGTATAATTTATATATGAATTTATATAGTATAATGTGGAATATGTTCAAATTGATGTGACTTTCGTGTATAATTTTATTTAAAACAAGCTAAATATATAATCAAATTAAATGATGTTTAGAATCCCAAAAACCCACCATTGATTTATATGGTAAATTCTAATTTATATAACTAAATTGACATAAATAGATGAGATATGTTTATGATAATGGATTTTTTTTTTCTTGTCATCATGAGCAGTGTTTTTCATCATCAAAGGCTTTGGTGACGAAAAACAAAGTGACCAATTTTGTCGCCCATGTCCCCGTAGCTTTTGGTAACAAATTCTTTCTACAGTGACAACATTCATCATGAATATGCTACATGAATTAATTAGAGATAGGTTTGCGAATAGTCAATTAATTTTTTTTTTTAAATGATGGTATAAATAAAGTATTGGACAACACATGGACCGAATTTAAAATGCGTGATTTAGTAAATTAAGTTTTAAGAAAGTTGATTGTATTCATAAATCCATTAATTAAGACTGCATATAAAGAAGCAATACATGCTGTATGCACGCACCCCACAAGTATCCATGCTTAATCATACATGGACTAGCTAGATTTAAAACTAATTCGTCACTTAATTACCTGCTAATAAAGTTTTAAGGAAGTGCATTATATTGATTGGTTGTATCCATTAAGATGATTTCAGACGACAAATATCTTGTCACCTAAGCATGGATTATTTTATTTTATTTTATTTTTTTGCGACACAAGTTCGGTTGCCAAAAGATCGATGGTTGTTTATGTAGCCAATCGTCGTATAAAATTATATGCTCGCTCGATTTTCTTGTATGCACAGTTTGAGGAGTACAGCAAGATGATATATTTGGATGCTGATATCCAAGTGTTCGAGAATATAGACCATCTATTTGACACCCAAGATGGCTACTTCTACGCCGTGATGGACTGCTTCTGTGAGAAAACATGGAGCCACTCCCCTCAATACTCCGTCGGCTACTGCCAGCAGTGCCCGGAAAAGATAACATGGCCTGCTGAGATGGGCTCTCCTCCTCCCCTGTACTTCAATGCTGGGATGTTTGTATTTGAGCCTAGTCGTTTGACTTATGAGAGCCTTCTTGAGAGGCTGCAGATCACCCCACCAACCCCCTTTGCCGAGCAAGTAAGTCATACCTGCATTTAACCACACACGTATGAAAATAAAGTAAAAATGGATTAACAGGAAACAATTGTTAATTTCTAATGTTTTTCCGATTTGCTTGGGGATCATATGGCAGGATTTCTTGAATATGTTTTTCCAAAAAACATACAAGCCAATCCCTCTGCTTTACAACCTCGTTTTAGCCATGCTATGGCGACATCCTGAGAACGTGGAGGTCGAGAAGGTTAAAGTGGTTCACTACTGTGCTGCTGTAAGTAGTCTTCTTCTTTGAATAACGTCAAATACTATCTTAGATTTTTAATGTATTATGCACATATATACTTAATTTGGGTTCAATTTTCTCTTCCATTCTTGAAAAAATAAAAATAGGGTTCAAAACCTTGGAGATATACTGGCGAGGAAGCTAACATGGATAGAGAGGACATCAAGATGTTAGTGGCAAAATGGTGGGATATATATAATGATGAGTCCCTCGATTTCAATGGCGAAAACTCAGTTCCAGAAGAAGAAACAATATTCTCGAGGTCATCCATCTTGTCTTCCATGCCTGAGCCTGCCATATCCTACGTCCCTGCACCAACTGCTGCTTAGAACTTCTTAGTTAAGAGAGTTTAAAATCAATCTTGTCTTTCATTATATACCTTTTTCAGGCTACTTCGCCTGAGTATTTTCGTGTTCTGTGCAAGATATATACCATGGTAATATATAAAGTTTTACAGTATTTGAACTTTTATACTATACACACTAGCACTCTACTTTTAGTACTTATTCTTCTTCTTCTTTAATTTTCCAATGTCGAATTTCGTTTTAGCGGTGTTTGGAAATATTATAGCAGCTATTTTTTTAATGTATTTTTTAAAATATATATTAAAATAATATATTTTTTTATTTTTTATAAATTAGTTTTTACATCAACATAACAAAATATTAAAAAAAAAATTAATTTTTTTTAATATTTTTAAAATACAAAGACAAACAAAAGGATAATTTTATGCTCTCTCTTTTAATAACGAAGCTATATATCCTCTTCTTCTTCTTGATAAACTGTGAAGTCTATATAATTTTTAATCTAGATTAAGGTATTGTTTGGGAATAGTTTAAATGATGTTTCATAAAAATTAAATTTTATGTTTAATTTTTTTTATTTTTAAATTATTTTGATGTATTGATATTAAAAATAAATTTTAAAAAATAAAAAAATATATATTATTTTAAAAAATAATTACCACTGAAAATTTGAGGAAGAGAGAAACCATACATAATAATCATTTTGGCATCTATTTCGGTCAAAAATGGCTATGAATGTATCATGACGCGGTGATTAATCATCAGAGGTAAACCTTACTTTGACCGACAAGAAATATTCATGGAAAAGCATGAAAAACCTTCTCGAGTAAATTCATCTTGTCCCTTTATTCATGCGCTGTCTCGGACGAACCATGTTTTTCCGACACTGTGTGCAGCAGCGTGGATATTTTAGGGGTGCTTGAAATTAAATGATGCTTTTCAAGATAGTTTTTTTATTTAAAAAATTTATATATATATTTTTTATTTTTAATATTAATACATTAAAATAATTTTAAAAAAACATTAATTTAATATTTTTTAAAATAAAAAACACTTTTAATGGTAAAACATATTACATCATCCATTATAGTAAGACCAAGATCAACTCTTTCCCGTGTGATGAAGTCGCTGAAACTTTGAGAGATTCTGGGCTTTACACGGGTTACTCTTTGGGCCCTCCAATGTTTAATTTAAACAGAGAAAAAGCTAATGGTAAAACATATTTTGTGTATTGTTTTATATGGATTTAATTATGGAAAATTGAGCATATTGTAAAAAATATCATAAGAAAATAGCACTAAATTGGGCTGGCCCAACAGGATACTAGCCCATGCAACATGGGTTTCTGGCCCGTTAAGAAGAATCAAAGAAAAAGAAGGTGCACAGATTTGCATACTCAAATGAAAGTTATTTCTATAATAGTTATTAGATTCAGTTTGGATATTGATATGTAAAAAAGTTTGGATTGCCAAGTTCTGGATTATTTTTCGAGTGAGTCTTTTAAATTAT
>Ga0325411_1001967_pt1 | contig 23046 bp, 10 predicted proteins | sample PopdelMetagenome_13_FD_206181 | JGI IMG/M metagenome (GOLD analysis project Ga0325411, IMG submission 206181) | Populus deltoides microbial communities from Bellville, Georgia, United States - Xylem-PdIQD-R4 | ecosystem: Host-associated > Plants > Phyllosphere > Stem > Wood/Secondary xylem... | reverse complement strand
TTTTACCATTGAACCACCACCTAGATGGTTACAGGCGCCAAGTTTTATAATGGTGAGTAGTTAGATTTTTTGCACTGTCTTATTATCTCATTCAATTTCGTCCCAATACAAAATTTGAGCTATTGCTTCCTGATATTTCAGACATTTTTCAACTAGATCCTTCTGTCAATATTTATTAGTATTTTTTTTTCGTTTAATGCAAGTATTTTATACAACACAGTGAAGCTATTGCGAAGAAGCTGCGATGGAAAATATTAACAAATATTAAAAACACAATCCAATAAAAAATCTCTACCGACAATTAATATACCTAAAGTTAACTGGTGATTTCTAAAAAAACAAAATCAATATCTTAACAGTTTATTTTATTATTGTTCTTTCTACTAGTTGTACAGAAAAAGGCCACGAGAGATCTGAATCTGGTTGCTGCTGTGATTTGTGCTGAGGCATGTATCAGCTGTAGATGTGGCAAGAAGGCTATTTTTCTCGACGGGGGTTTGTAAATTGTCAACAGGTGACTTAGTTTTTTATCCTTTGATTGTATTGAGATCTTTAATTTATTTTTTCCTGTTATGATTTAATTTTAATATTTTCAAGTCACACTTGAGTTTGATGATCGAACAAGAAAATTGATTTCACATGCTAGACAGGAAGCAGACCTTGAAGGGATCTCTGCCCCCAGCAACGACAAATGAAAAGAGACAGCTCCACGTTTCATAATCGTGTGTTCAAGGCATGATAGGGATAGTTCCATGGATCACCACCGACTCCTCTTCGGTCGATGGTCGGTTTTTCACAATTATCTCTGCGAAACCAATTCTGAAACAATTTATGCACATACCAATATTTTCCAAATTACTATCAGCGAAACCAATGAAAAGAGACAGTTTTATCCTTTTATTCTGGTTCGTTTTCATAAATTCCTTCCTTGATTGATCTATCAAATTTGACAACTTGTAGTTGAATATTAACCTGCTTGGGAGAGTAAAATTACCATATGCAGTAAATTTCTCTTATTACATGAAACATTCAAACATGGATGTTGTAAAATTAGATAGGGATGAAAACTCTATTGGAAACTCAACTCAATTAGCTCCGAGTCTGAAAATGGTGTTTTATGGTTGTGTTGGACCAGTGTAATTTTCTAAATTGCAAGTAGTGGAACCATGGTAAAACATCATGTCTTTATTTAGAATTAATTTTCTAACATTCACAAAATCCTAACAATTTTTTTATTTTAATTTTTTTTTAAATAACCACAACTCTTTAATTCCCCAACAGCTCTTTTATTTTTTTTAATTATTGTAACAATTTTTTTTTATTTTAAAAGTTTTTTAAACAATTACAACTCTTTAATTCCCCTAACAACTCTTTTACTTTTTTAATTGTTGTATAAGTTACAACTCTTTTATTTTAAAAGTTTTTTAAACAATTATAACTCTTTAATTTTCCAACAGTTTTTTTATTTTTTGAACTGTTGTAACAACTCTTTAATTTTTAATTTATTTTTTGTCTAGCTGTTACATGTTAGTAATGTATAAATATCATGTGCTCTTGTCCACTTTATGTTAGTAATATATAAATATCATGTGCTCTTGTCATTAAAGTGGGTTGAAAAAACCACAGTATAATTTTTTATGTTTATAAGGTTTGGTGATATTTTTTTTCTATTTTAATTGTGGTTTCTTTAACCCTCCTTTTCAGAGGAAAAACTTATTGTATCTTATAAGGTAATTTTATATTAAAGAAATATTCTTAAAAATAGTCTCCATAGATGTCTCCAGTTATTGTTTGTTTATGTTCATTGTATCTAATTTTACAATAAATACAACAATAAATTCAAAGTATCCGCCTTCTTCTTCTTTCTTTCTTTTTTATTTTTATTTTTATTTTTTTATTTTTAGGAGAAGGAACAACGTTGCAGAAAAACAAACAACATGACGAGAAGTCAATCACCAGTGACGTAATAAGTAAGGCACGTAAGAGGGAACATCAAAGCGGTTGGCAAGAAATTGATTAAGGGTGTGTTTATTTTTTATTTTTTGAATTTCTTTTTTAAAATCTTTTTCAAACTGTTTTTTACTTAATATTTTTTTGAATTTTTTTTGAATGATTTTAACATTTTTACATTAAAAATTAAAAATAGTTAAAAAATATTACTTTAATAAATCTTCAATTAAAAAACAATTTTTTAACCTAGCATCATATTAGCAAATACACACTGATATTCCACAAAACAGATCATGTACCGTGCACGCAATACCAACTTAAAAAAATGGGAGATTCCGATATCTATCCAATTATCTTGTCTTGATGACCAGTGCCGTGTCTTAATCTCTCTATAAAAAGAGGACAGACGTTTTATTGACTTTCACACGCATTTCTCAGTGGTTCTATCGCCTTCTTAAAACTATCTATCCATCATCTTCATCAGCACTAACAACTACGATGATGGATCGTATTATTTCTTCTTTGATTGATTTTAGAGCTTTTGCTAATTCTTTTTTATCAAATTATGAGCCTCTAGCTTTGCTTCTTGCTCCTCTTCTCACTCTTTTTACTGCCCGAATTCTTCAATCATTATGTCTTCTTGTTCACGATAATGGTCTCAAACCCACCATTTTAGGGTTTCTAATCACCTCCATCAAGTAAGAGATTAATCAATTGTATGTTAATTTCTGAAAGGGGATCTATTTAATAATTTTCACATGATGTCTCTTTTGTTTTCTTTTTGTTTTTTTTTTTGAAAAAAAAGGATGGTGCCTGGTGTCAAGGGTTATATAGATGCAGAGAAACAGAAGGTGAGAAAGATGATTTTCTTTTATTTCATTAAATGATGGGTTTTGTTTGTATTCTTTTATGTCTGATTTGGTGGGGTATTTTTTATTTTTATCTTGAGATAACTATGAAAATGGGAATTTTGAATCATGCAGGGGAAACATTAAAAGGGGTGTTTTTCAGTTGCATTGAAACATGATCAGAATGAAATTTATATAAATATAAGAAAAAGAACTGTTGCATTAAATGCTTGTTTTTCTGGTTTACACTTCGTGGTTCCTTGAAAAACTAATATGAATGTTAATTTAATATTGGGATCTGCTCTGCTTTCTGGGTTGATGAATAGATTACTTATTGGTTAATTTTCATCTGGGACCGTGTGGATTGCAGTAGTTGTTACGTATAGGCTGTTCATGATGGTCATGAGAATCGGTCAGGCTTACTAAGTTAATTGGCTGGATGGAGAATCTATTAAGCAGATTTTGATTTGCTGCATTAATGAGGATACTACTCAAAAAGTCCGTAGGATACTAAGGGCGGGATTATGCTAGCTTAGTGGTTTAAGGTGCTGGTTAAAAGGATTTTAGTTTAGAAATGTATTAAAATAAAGTTTTTTAATTTTTTTGAAAATTAATTTTGATATCAGTATATTAAAATAATTATATTTTTTTAAATTTTAAATATTTTTTTTGCTAAATTTGTTTTTTATATTTTCAGATTATTTTAATATACAAATCTCAAAAATAATTTTTTAAAAATAAAAATATATTATTTTGATATATTTCTAAGCGAAAAACATTTTGAACTGCAATCATTTCCACAATCACAACAGGCTGTAAGTCTTTTTGTTGGATGCCTTAGGTTGTGTTTGTTTTTCTCTAGTTTTTGCGGTGAAACAAACACAGCAAGGCGTTTGGTAACAAACCAAAATGTGTTTTTTACTACGGAGCCTACTAAAAAATTGAGTCTTAAACGTAGTTTTAATGCAATAGTTTTTACATGCTTTTTTAACTTAGTTGCATGAAACCTTGTTTGTTTTTGCGTTTCAAAAACGCTTTTGAAAAAATTTGAATTTTTTTATTTTTTCTTTGCTTTAAATTGATATATTTTTGGTGTTTTCAGATCATTTTGATGTGCTGATATAAAAAATAATTTAAAAAAATAAAAAAATATTATTTAATGCGTTTCTAAGTAAAAAACACTTTGAAAAACAACTGTAACCACATTTCCACCAAACATTCTATAAATGTTTTTTGTAATACATAAACTTCAATCGTATCTAAATTTAACTAACCACAGCTAACTTTTTTTTTTTTAAACTTATTTTTATAAAACCGTAACCATAAAATCTATATCAAAAACAAACACATAAAAAAAAAAAATTGAAACAAAGAAAAAATAAAAAAAATTTAATTTTTTTAAAAACGCTTCTTAATGTCGTATCTTCATGACATTAATCACTTAGAAGCCGTGAGAGTCTGTATATTGACTTCTCAATAGCAGTGCCTTCTTAATGCTAGAAAGACAATCAGGGAGTTTTAAGTCTAATTAGAGCAGGTTATGAGCTCTATTTCCTCTTCTTAATCAACTTAAAGCGATCTCAGGGCCACCATGTGCCCTTCTTTGATCTTTTATTTCTGCTTGTCAAGCCTTTTGGTGTAGAACCATGGTATTTTTTTAACTCTTTCATTGTGTTGATTTTTCATCTGGAAAAGGACTTGGTTTGTTGAACATGCAGGTCGTGGAGAAGTTGCAGTCTGGAAGTAAATCTAAAAGAGATGGCTGGAGATCGGAGCTACCAAAGGAAGGTTTAGGAGCAGCAGTGATAGAGAAATTGAAACAGGAGAAAAGTAATGATGTGGTTTGGCAAGGAAAATGTTCTGGTACAGTGTATGTTTGCAATTAATACCTTACATATTAAGACAAAAAAAATTGTGCTTTGGTATTGAGATGGTTCTCTGCTCTATCCGAGTTTAGTAAGTTACTGTGTTTTTTTTTTCCTGTTTTTTTGTTGTCCAGCTACATTGGAGGGAGTGAATCTGAAGGACATTTTTCTCTGATAAATGAGGCATGCTCAATGTTAGTAAGATACGGAACATGTAGTGCTCTATTTAGTTATTTATTTATTGTCAGTGTGAAGTTTTATTACAAGTTACTTGTCTTTTCTTTGAGGTATAATTTGAATAGTATTTACTAAAACTTTGGCTGCTGTGTGTTTTAATAAACCTGAAGTTTGTATTGAATGTTTAGTGCTACCTTCAGTACTTGTCATACTCATGATGACCACGGAAATTAATGGAGCTAACTTCTATAGTATTGTTAAGCTTACTCATTCAGAAAAGAAATTCTTGTCACGTCTGTTAATCATAGAACACTGGTGGTCATTTGAAAACATCTGTTATGTGTTGTCTGTGGATATGTGTCCTTGCAGAAGTGGGCATTACAGGTAGTCATAATTGCTTGGATCATTTTATTTTCTAAAAACTATTTAGAAACATTGAATCTTTAGTAGTTATTAATTTGATCTTACACATATTTACTCTGAACTATCAAAAACTATGTTATTTGTTGAACCTGGAATATGTCTGTCATTTGTGTTTGTAGAAACTGAACAGGTTCTTTTTTGTTAATGTCAAAATGGAAAGACGGGCGTTTGAGAGATCTTTAAAAAAATGACATTTTTGACATTAAGTTTAGTCAGGTTTGTACTTAACACTGACACCTTCATAAGAAAATTATTTCATCCTCGCAGTTTTGTCATATGCTTTAATGTGGTTCCTATGATAAGCCCAGTTCTTTGCATTTCATCCCTAGACGCACTAAATTTGGTTGGGATTGTAATATTTGTTGAAAACATCATGATTATGACATTATGTGCTGTCCAAGAAAGGATTTTACCCTGATATATTGGTTTTCCATATGATGATTAGTGTAGGTCTTCCTGTTCCTCCATGTACACATCCTCAAAAATGTGTTAGTGATGCTTAATTGGAATTCATTTTCAGGTTTGCACATACTAATCCACTGCATATGGACGTGTTCCAAACCATAGCACAATGTGAGGCAGAAGTGGTAGCTATGACGGCAGCACTACTTGGCAGCAAAAACAAAGCTTCTGGAGGAGAAATATGCGGTAACATGACTTCAGGAGGAACTGAAAGTATATTATTGGCCGTGAAATCATCCCGTGACTATATGAAAGCTAAGAAGGGAATCAAAACACCAGAAATGTAGGCCAATTTCAAACACCTTGTTTTTTTATTAATTCCTGGTCTGCAAGTTGTTAATGTGAGTGATTTTCTTCCCAAGCACAGGATCATACCTGAATCTGCACACTCAGCATATGACAAGGCAGCACAATATTTCAACATCAAGCTGCGGCGTGTTCCAGTAAATAAAAATTTTCAAGCTGATGTCAAAGCAATAAGACAGCAGATTAACAAGAACACTGTTTTGGTACACATTTGTAAACCCTTTTGTTTCATTTTCTTTTGTTTCATTTTGTCATTCAACACCTTGAGCTCTTGCCCTAAGAAACAGCTCCAGTGTTGATGTTGTCATCATATTAAATGCTCTAACATAAGATTTACTTACCAGTAGGCCTAATATTGATACCATGATACTGCAGATTGTTGGATCTGCACCTGGGTTTCCTCATGGTATTATTGATCCTATTGAGGTGAGTGATCTACACACCCACTACCTTCTCATTTCTCAATTTATTCAAATTTATCAATGTTCAGTATCATTTAATGCCCAAAATATCAAAATTGATTTTGTAGGAGCTTGGTGAATTGGCATATAGCTATGGAATATGTTTCCATGTTGACCTTTGTCTTGGTGGCTTTGTATTGCCTTTCGCTCGTAAGCTAGGGTATATCTTTTTCCCAAGCAACTGTTTTTTCCTCAGTAATTACTGGTTTGTTTGCCATTTTTGCCATTATCCCTGAAACTCTTACAAATGCCTCTTTGTTTATACAGAGCCTGCAAATATCACAAATTTGTGGCCCTTTTTATATTTCTGTGAAATGTAAACTACCAGAAGTTATTCTAATGCTTGAATAATAACTATTTGGGGCTAAAGCTTGATTGTGAAATTCTTGGATAGCATTTTGGCTGTGGGGCTTTTTTTCTCCTTAAAGCATAGTTGATAAGAGAGAAATAAGATTGCAGACAATTTACAAAATTAACTGGTTTGGCAAGAAAGATGATTGTAGCCTTGTCTCTTAGTTGTCGAAAAATCATTTCAACTCAAAAGCTTAGGTGTATTCCCAAGAATGGTTTTATATTAATGCCCATAACACTAATTACTTGATCCAAGAGGGTGCAATTGATCGAAGACTAGTCTATATTGAGGTCATAATTAAGCTCTAAGTTATGTAGGTCCACGAGAAGGATGTTAGTTTCCTGCAAGAAAAAAAGAGTTATCTTTCCTGTTGGAAATTGGACAGGGAAATGCAATAAATGGTGTATATTGAACAATGTTGCCCTAGTTTAAATCATTTCTCAAAATCTGACACTCAGGGGACCATGAGGCACTCTGTTCATGGTAGATGGTGCTCAACAAAGAATGTATGTCTATGGTGAGACCCCATCACCATGGGCAGCGCTATGGGGTCTTGGTTAAGGGGTTTAGAGCCCTTATTCTACCTTGAACTTCCTTTTCTTTCTAGGTCTATGCAAAGGGTCCAGTCCAAGTTTCCACTATGCTTCACCAGGACAACATATGACCATTGTTGAACTTCAATGATAGTTGTAACTGGCTCTGTTATTATTCTACATCTGTCTGTTGTGTGCTTTATAGATTTTGGTACACGGTATGAAATATCAGATTGTCAGTTGCTCTCTCATTTTCTTGCTCTGGCTTTTCCGCAAGTTCAGGTTTTCTTCCCATTTCAGGTACCCGATTCCACCTTTTGATTTTTCTGTTAAAGGAGTAACCTCAATATCAGCGGATGTGCATAAATATGGACTGGCACCAAAAGGAACAAGTGTAGTTCTATACAGAAATCATGATATTAGAAAGGTAAAAACTATAGTTTTATCTGTAACTCTAGGCATGAGTGATGTATGTCTCTCTATTTCAAATTTGGATCCTGAACTGGCTGTACAAATGTTGATGAAAGATAATATACTGGTGCTTTTAGTTCTCACCACGCTGCCTGGCATTGCAGAACTAGTGTTCAGTTCCTTGACTTGTGGATCTCTTGTGTAGGTCACATAGTTAATTATTTGTTCCCTTTTTCATCATCAGTGATTCAAATTGCAGAAATCTTGCATCACTCACATTGTTAATAATCGAGATCCATATCAAATGTGTTACTTGACTTGTGGATTTCATGTTTTTTATTGGTGGTTCTTTTGTTTTAAATTCTTGATTTTTTTTTCTGATATGAGTTTCTTGTGATGACATCTTGGGGGGCATGCTACTGATAATTTGTTCGCTTGGCTGTTTCCCAACAGCATCAATTTGTTGCTGGTAAGTTTTACTATTTATCAAATAGATTATCAAACAAATGAGGCCTTATTTTTTGGATGATTTTCAAGACCTACTTTAGTAAATTTCCTGGGCATTCATAAGCATTATCAACATGGGAAAGAGGCAGAGTTTATCTTAATATCAAGTTTTATACAATAGGCTTTTCTAGTTGGCTGTTTGAAGCCTGTGCTTCTGGTATTCTAATTGTGTTTTCATTGTGTTGTTGTTGCAGTGACTGAGTGGTCAGGTGGGCTCTATGTCTCTCCTACTATTGCTGGAAGCAGGCCTGGAGGTTTGATTGCTGGGGCTTGGGCGGCGTTGATGGCTCTGGGGCTAGAAGGTACTCTTTATCACTATCACTAAAGGGCAACAAGCTTCAAAAGTATCATGTTGTTTTCCCCTACTGCCTATCCAGATGTTCCATTGAATGCTTCTGTTTAACCTGATGTTTCATTACATCCTGTAGGGTACCTGGAAAACACTAAAGCAATAATGGAAGTATCAAAGAGAATACAGAAAGGGTCTGTGTTGTTTTTAACTTCATTTTCCTATTTTCTTGGATTGTAAATTCGTTGAACAATTGAGAATGATTCATTCTTTTTACAGGATTAAAGAAATACCAGAGTTATTTATCATTGGAAGGCCAGACATGACAATTGTGGCATTTGGATCTAATGATCTAGACATATTTGAAGTCAATGATATCATGTCATCCAAAGGCTGGCATTTGAATGCATTGCAAAGACCCAACAGGTAGGTTTTTGTTTTTGAAGGAGAACTGTGTTTATATAGGGCATTTATGCTTGGTTCTCCCATGTCCTCATTATTCTTGTTAGAAGATAGCCACCTCTGGCGCCAAGCTATTGTTCATTGATGTGAGGCATTCGATTTAATATTATTATTCTAATTGTTTGCAGTGGCTGGTATAAGTAGTTTATTCTCTGTTGTATTTCAGTCTCATGAATTGCTTCTGAGCATGCAATTATGAGCATATTTTTATACACTGATTACAATTTTTCATGTGGTTGAATCAGCATTCATATCTGCATTACCCTTCAACATGCACCTGTTGTTGAGGACTTCCTCCGGGATTTGAAGGAATCTGTACAAACTGTAAGTTGTATTCACCAAAGGAGTTATCAAAGTAACTCTTGTAATTTACTCATCTTTAGGGTTGTTATTTTTGCTTTTGGGAGGTGCTAGTGGGAAGGACCTCCGGATATGGTTTCACTCGTTTGATTTTTCATTTTTCGTCCCTTTTTTTTTTCTGAAATCTTCCAGGTGAAAGAGAATCCTGGTCCAATAAATGGAGGCCTAGCTCCAATATATGGTGCTGCTGGGAAGATACCAGATAGAGGCATGGTTCAGGAATTGCTGGTGAACTACATGGACAGTACATGCTAATGACATTTCCATGCTATGATTTCGTCTGTTCTTTTTTCCTTTCATTGTTTTTTGCACCATTGATTTGTATTAGAACGTGTTGGTGAAGTGAGGCAAACTGAAACAGCACAAGAAATAGAGCAATCACATGTAACACGAAATTATGCCTCCTATGGTTACCATACAATAATTTCAATTCAGAATTTTATCACTCAATTTTTTTTTATATAATCAAAACTGAATATTACAACACAAAATTATGCCTAATGGGTTACCATACAAAAAAATTCAATTTAGAATTTTATTACTCAGCTCTTAAAAACATTATTAACAAAGTTTTTTTAAAAAATAATAATAAAAGAGTAACTAAATAGGAAAAAAATCCTAAATTAACTAGAAAAAATATGGCAAATTCATCTAGGTTTTACCTGAAAACCTTCCCAGCTTATGGCTGGATAAAAAAAAATTATGCCATTCTGTGTATTTTCTGAATTATGAAATATATAGTGGAAGATATTGCTCGTTTCCTGTTGTCCTAAATCCCTTTCAGTCGTATGATGCTTGGGCCAACTGCCAACTACCAACTTAACGAGGGAGTAATTGAAATGGTTAAATTCCATTTTCATGCTGATGTAGAAGCTAAAGGTTCTCAGTGAGGATCCGATACTAGATGGGAATTGACCTAGAAAGATTATATGAATGAGGATGTGATACTAGATGGGAATTGATCCAGATAGATTGTGTAAATGAAGAGAATGCAAACTAGAGATCCACTTCCGCCAACACCCAAAAGAATATGGAAGACTTGCTTTCTGAAACTACCCACAACAAAGTACAAAAAAAAAAACAAGAAACCAAAAAAATTCAGCCAAGCTAAGAAAATATTTTTATCTCTACACCATATTATTAAATACATACTGTATCACATCACACCATAATGTTAAATCACGGTTTCAGCTTACGATTGTTGTGGTCGCGATTGCGGACTTCATAGATGTTGAATAATGGGTTATAAGCATTGTTGCTGTACGTGAATTTATATGTAAGTCGTAATGAACTTTAATAACACATGATTTGCTAATAGATTTTCTAAATATACATAATAATAGCATTTGTAGCAGATAAAGATTATATAAACAGCATATTATAACTATAATGAAGAAGGGGGAAAAATGAACTTGAAATATAAGAAAAAATAAAGTTCGTAAGTACACTGTTCTTATCAATATAACAGCTAATAATGGTATATAACTTTTTATTTTTATGAATTGCCAATAACATTATTAAAACACCGAAAAGTAGCAACGTAGTGCTCCGTATTCCGTTATATAACAAGGTTATTACGTGGGTGTGTGTTGGGATGATGCATGGGGTAATGTTTTTCACAAAATTACGGTGCTCTGATGAATCTTGGGGCATGAAGGTGTCTCTGTCGATGTTTTACATGTAAGCAATTTCACCGCATACTTTTTTCTACTCATTGTGAAACTTTCTCTGATCTCCATACTTTACCTTTCGGTATCCTGGCCATCAAGTGTTCTTTCTGTATTTTATTTAAAAGAGAACAAATATCGTCTGTCTTGGTCACTCTGGCAAGTGATTCGCTTCATTGTTTTGGATAGGTCACCAGTGTAGTCATTCATGTATATAAAGGGTCTGCAAGGTTGAGGATGAGGCTCACCTGCTACCCTTTTTCATCCTGTATGATTCCCAGCTCATGTGTGTAGTCACAGTCAAGGATGATTTTAACAATTAGATGGTAGGGACACCTCCATGAATATGCTCCCCTTGAAACAGATTTAGCACATTAAATTATGTATCAATCTGGTTTATAGGGATACGGCCAACAATGACCCAGAAGACTACCCATATTAAAGACTGGAAAAAGTTGAACTACTCGTAAATGGATAAGATTTGACAAAATGTAGCAGCTTGACTGCTGCAAATGCCTCTTAGAGCTCCAAGACAAAAATCTATAATCAAAACATGTGCACGAATCAGGAGGCTATCAACAGCAAAACAGAATAGTAGACACATGATAGCTGGTATCAGAACCAAAAGCAACACATCTGCAATACAGTCCTTGAATAGTCTTAATAATGATTAAGCTTAGCGTGGGTTCAATTCTTCTGCTGTGTGACCATATCCTAGACCCACAATAGCAAGACTTTCTTCTTCTTCTTCTGCCTTTTTTTACAAGCTTCGTATGGAGCCATTTTTAATAACAATCGTTAATTTAATGTGTCATTTAGTGCTGTTTAATATGTTCTGCGCTTAAATCCAGTTTTATTGTTATGTTTTCTTTCACTATCTCACCATACATGAGTGGTTAATTTGTTGCACACTTAGAATAACTTGCTGCATTTCCAAACGAAGCCTTAGTGTTACTGTTGGTCACTCCTGTGTAAAAAAGCTTTGGCAGCTTGAGCTACCTTTTCCTGTGTAACTTGCTTGTACCCTTCTGGCTCGGTTTGGTGTGTGACCTCTTTGTCTGGGGCCAATCTGTCGTTTGCAGCTCATTTACCCCAAGAAATGACGGCTGACATTCGAAATTCATTTGGATTATAACTGCCATATGCTTACCGCAAACAGATATACCTTACATTACATGACAATCACTCAAAAGGCAGGTTATTGTGAGAACTGCCCTTTTTATTTATTTTTCCCACACGAGTTCTTCATAATATAATAATCTCACTCACATATTACAAGCAACAATCACCTATAAGGAAATGTTCTCAAACCCAACGTTACTTCTTTCCAATTGAAGGAGATACTTTAAAACCACACTTGACAGCTGCATTTGCCTTTCACAGCTCCAAAACCAGGTCTGCAAAGCAAAACACACAAACTGAATGAGGACAGTTACAGTTTCCACCAAAACAAGCACAAAATTAGACATATGATGCCACGTTCTGATGCTAAAATTAGATGATCCACACTATGTCCCTGAACAATCAATCTTCACAATGGTTGAAAATAACATGGAGACCATAGAAGAAGTCACACTTAAAAGAATCTAGAGTAGAATCTCAAACAGAAGAATATCGCATGTAATGTCAAAGAACAGATGTGTTTGTGTTTTCATTGATCATAAAGAGTCAGAAACTGATCCCAGCCATATTTTCCAGAACTCGAGTTCTAAACAGTCAAGTTGTGATGACCATAAATTTAGTGAACATGTAACTTGAAGGTTGATTACCCAATTATGGTCCTGTAAAAAAGCAGTTCTGTCAGGGATACTTACAGTCTGCATCTGTTTTAATCCAGCATTCCCTGCTTTCGTTAGATTCACAGCCCGTAAACGTGAAGTGGGGTGGGTTAGATTGACTCTTGAAGCGTCTTGTGCTCCTCCTTGAAAGGGTTCGAGGAACTATGGTGATGTCCTCATTCGGGAGTACCTGACCCCCATTGTTGTTGCTCTTCTTATTCTCATTTTTTTGGGGCTTGCCGGCCTTCCTCGTGGATGTTGAGCTTTCAGGATGAACTTTCCTGTGGAACATGTGTAGGATCTGCATACCACACATCAAGCAGAACTTCACAACTCAGGATATTGCACTTATTCAGTAAAACTGAAAATATGCACACAACTTTATCGGGGTCCAAAAAAATGTTCGGTGCACGATTATATGTGCAATACTTGATCTGTATTTTCCTGTCTTCGTGTTTGTTTTTTTAATGAGGTCGTTTCAAGAATTTTCTAAGCATTTTGAAGAACATATGGCTGGGAGATAAAAACTGTTAGAGTTGGTGAATTGCGTCACTTTTGCCTAATTCTTCTTTTCAAGTTCATTAGATTGTCAGCAGGTCTCGAGTAAAGCAACAGGGACAGTATCTGTATTCCCTCATCTTACAAACCCCCCATCGCAATCCATTGGGATTTGAAATTGGGATTCTCGAATTGGCCTACTAATTATATATACTTCCAATAATATTTTAGTTTAGAAGTTATGATACCTGTAGACATACCTTGCTCAGTTTTGTTTCTGCTGAAGCAGAATCAAGAGTTCCTCCTCCAGCTGAAGTAGAGCTCCTAGAAGAAGCATGGAGCATTTTCTTCTTCAGAGTCTTTTTCATGAGATTCACGGCAGATTTATCAGCTTCCTTCTCCATGCGCTTCTCCTCTCTCTCAAATTTAATCCCAGAATTTTCCTCTGCTATTTTTGTTTTCTGAAATAGCTCGCCAAGTGATGTCCTGTGTTCCTTCTTTGCCACAGGTGTTGTCTCTGAAAGTTCAATTGATGATCCGAAGAGATATCCCTGCAGGGGACAGACTGCATTGGAATCTCGCCCTTCCATTGGCTTGCCACTGAGTGTAATAGTGCTGCCATGACTGCTTCTTCCAGCACTAACATAACTGTTCCTTCCTGATGAGTCATTGCAGCAATCTTCTGCCAGAACCTTTTCCAACTCATCATTAATGAGCTTCAGTTCATTCTCTGTCACCTCAGTCTCTTTCTCAGTTATATTCTCGACAGAGATGGGAAATGTTGGTGTTGATGGGTCAGTGTTGACTGGCTCTGAACCAAAGGTACCGATTGCCAGAAAACCATGGAATAGCTCGGATATTGCAGCTGATGATTCTTCTTCGTAGTCTCCTTCTTCTTCCTTTTCTTCTTCTTCTACTCGAGCTGCTTCTAAGCCAGAAAAAGAATTTCGAAGCTGCTCTTTCTGGGCTTGCCTAAATGTTCTGGTCCCATAGTTCGGTTTTCTGTAGTGTTGGTGGTCATCAAGTGATGGCTGTCCAGTAAGGCAATTGCAAGCATTGCCTGCCACACACACACACACACACACACACAAAAGAAGGAAAACGTTAAATGAACTTGATTCCAGTAGTGCATTTTGGCAGGAATGCCATGCCTCGGTCCGTAACCGTATTTTGCTAAACTAAGGTACAAAATTTATCATTTCTTCTGCGTTCGGGGTCTTATGGATGGTATTCCAGTCATAATAGCACGCAGCATGGAAAGCTATCGCCTTTTCCGAAAGTCTGGAAATAATTCTATTATAATATGCACATCATTTTTGTTTTCCTTCGGTAGTGGCATCGCACATCAGGTCTCTCATGATGGTTAACTACCTTTGCTAGGAGATTAATAAGATCCTGAAAGCCAAGAATCTGTCTTCTGTGCAAGTGTATGATCGGAGTCATGCATGGCAACCTATTAATTTTGCACCTACATTTGGCCTCTTCCTCTACATGGATAATCTTCTACCCTCTCAAAAATCTAATGGTCATCATTTCTATGTTCATGCCTATTGGAAATAGGAAATGTTTTGCAGGAAAACAAAAATGGAAGATACCTACCAATAGCAAATTCCTTCAGTGGTTCACTACCATTTTGCCGAAGCTTACGGTGCATCCAACCTAGTAACTGCAATAAAGTGGGATTCAGCAATTAGATCAAGAAGCATTGAGAAAGATTAATACTTTCATTTTCACGAGTATATTAGAGTTTACCTTCATCTTTCTTCCTCTCTTGAGAAAACCTCAGTTTCAATCACTTTGGTTGTTATGAGGGGCTAGGATAGGAGTTGCATTTCATAATTACAAGTCGAACTGTTTATGAATAAAATATCAAATCCAACCTGGAAGCTCCAATGATCTCAGATGAAGGTGGCTAGAGAGAACCACAGAGATAATTCCAAGATTCGGGTTGGCCATTCCTTGTCAAGATCAAATAATGTGGCCAAATGGACAATGGGTCCTGGACCTTATGAGCATATGTTTCTGTATAAGCCATGTACTCGTTTGGGTATGAGGTTGATAATTTATTTATTTTTACATGATTTCACATTGATCATTATATCTTTAGCAGCGTTGCAACATCTTATCTGTTACAAATCTGATAGACCTGTATTTGCAGGTGCATTTTAATGGCATTAGCTGTAATAGATGGCCCATGTATGTGCCTTTCGAATTTGACATGTTTACACGCATGCAATTTCTATATTGTTTTAATATTACTAACTGTTACTCCTATGGTACTCTACTAGTTACTTCGTGGAAAGACTTCAAATGCAAAAGCGGGGACGGAGAAGAACATCATGTCGGAGTTTAATGAGTTCAAGGACAAACTGACAAAGAAGAAGATCTTTTCTTATCGGGTTACAATAAGCTGAATTATCCTTCTGCTTTTTCCTTGGTCGACCTCAGGGTGGGGTATTTTAATTTCTGAAAGTCTCTTATCAGATGAACAATACTGAATTGTGATTATATTTAATAAGTATCTTGATTCTGCATTTTCTTTTATCGTAAACTTTGCCATGTTTTGCTTTCGCAGTAAACATCATAGGCATGGCTAAAATCTAAACCTTTTCACAGTTGTTGTGCCATGGAGCTCCTAAGAGCCTGGTTTTACTCATGCCAGGTAACACTACTATTAATCACATTCAGGCCGTATGATCTACACCGCTTCCTGGAAATTTCTGCCGTGGATGGCTAATTAAGTTGCCAAAAATACTGATCAAGTTGTGTGTTTTCAGAGTAAGCCATAAAAAATTATAGTATATCACAATCATTAGACGTGTTTTCTTAGCTCGTTTGGAAAAAGTCTGTTGCCTGTTGGCTATAAAACACTGACCGTGCCCCACAGGCAACTTTATGAACAGGAGTCAGCTGAAAAATGAGGAAAGTGTTTTTAGCTTAGAGGCATAAGGTATAGCTAGAGACATCCTTGATGAGAACAACAATCTTTCCACGATAGTCAAGTAGCATTATAGTATCGAGCAACTTTGGTTTCAGTAGGTGTATAGGAGGGTTAAAAAAAAAAGACTTTTTAATGGATTCATATAAAACTATTAATCAAATATTTCTAAATTAATAATTGAGACAAAACGCAAAACACATAATAAAAATAAATGTAGTGCACACTGTGTAAAGCTCCATTGGAACAAACAGATAGTTTCGATAAAAGATAAAAAAATTCAAAATGATTTCTGTGATGACAGCGCTTGTAAACCATTTCTGAGTGAAACTGCATTACCTCAGCTCACATGTTCTTTGGCTTTCTGAAGCCTGTATTTGGGCAAACTTCAGTTCTAATAACTATCTACTAGTGCTTGGTCTACATCACCTTCCATGTTAATACCTGTGGCTTCGAGTGGATATCTAGAAGAATTTGCTTCCATAAATTTATTTTAACAAAAAAATCCTGGCAGAAAATACTCTATAAATCCTAAATACTAAAGAAGCTTTGCCAAGGACGGAAGCTGGTAAAGAATTGTACTGCTGATTGATTGATATGCTATTTAATCGATCACCATCGATTTGATTTTACTTTTTAAAGTTAATCAAAGATAACTGGGCCATATATTTTGATATTGCATACAGGGTAATTTCATGATCTCAGGATATTGTTCCCTCTTAATTTGTGTACTATCAAATTGATCTTTGGAGAAGAATAAAAGTATGATGATTATCTAAGAATAGAGATTTCAGAAAATACTCACTAATGATGGTGTTATAAAAAAAAAGGGTGAACCGATTAAACCATAAAAACCGAGAAGAAATTAATTAAAAAACCAAACTGAAAAAAAACCAATCAAACCAATTTAAAAATCATAAAACTAACTTGATCCGGTTTGGTTTTAAAAACTGAAATTGAATAACCAAACCGACCCAATGTAAATTGTAAATCCAAATAAAAAACTGACTGACTCAATTTCATTAACCCTAAAAACTTTCCCCCTTTCCCATTAAAAACAACTGTCAATTGTTTTTCTCTCTTATTCCATCTCTCTCCTTCATTATCTCTCCTGTTGAAGCTGAGAGGTATTATAAAGAACCTCCATCTCCCATGATTTAGTCTTTTCTATTACTCTGTTGCCTTTATTTGTCGATTATTGGTCTTGGTTAACGCTTTTTTTTTTCTTTATCTCAAATGTGTTGTTTTCTCTTCCAGTTTTCTAAACTATTTAAACTCTCATTTTATATTTCTTAGCCGTTTAGAAAATAAAATACCTTTAACACATGCTTATTGTTTTATTTTGGCAGGTTCGTTCTTGTTGCAATTAGACTGGGATTATCTTCTATTCTGATCACTAAAACTCCCCATGTCCATGCTTGCAAATTTCAATGAAAATTTGTTGCTATAACTTTATATTTTCACCCTTTTTTATTGTTTATTGGCCGTTGTTTCTTAGTGTGATGCTCATATTATTTTTTCTTTTGAAAATACAGAACATTCAGATAAGTAACTAACACCTTATTTAGTAATGCAATAAAAAAATGACTAAGAGATTAAATTTTCCAGTTACAAAAAAGAAAAACAAACCTGACTGAACCCAATATGTTCTGTTTGAATCGGTTTTTGGTTCAGTTTGGTCTATTTTCCTAAAAAAGTTCATCTCCCAGTTCAGTTGAAATTTTGGACTCAACCCGAACAGAACTGGACCATGAACACCCCTATTGCTCATCATAATTCAATGGTAAAAAGAAAGTGTGGTTAGGAGTTTCAAAATTAAAGATTAAAAAAAATAAATTGATTGGGATAGTGAAACTACTGTGTATATAGATTCAGTGCACTATGGATGAGAATAATGTAAATATTATTTTGCCCTTCCCAAAAGAACTCTTTTACATAGCTTTTGGGGGTAAAATTGTAATTGCATAAGGACCAATTGGTCATTATCATTTTAATTAGGGTCAAATATGTCTTTTTCTTTTTAATTGCATAATAGAAATACTAGAATGCCCTTGAAATAATAATAATAAAAAAAACTAGCTTTGATGTAGGGGCGAATTCATCTTTTTCTTTAAAAATGCATAGTTAATTTACTTGGTCAACCCTTGAATCATGAATTTTTAAACTTGAGTCTATAGGCTTATTCATCTTTTCATTATGGTATTTTTGCAATTATAGGGTCAAGACATGAACAAATTCATCTTTTAATTTAAAAATGCATAAAGAATTTACTCGGTTACACCTTGAATAATAAATTTTTAAACTATGATTTAAGGGTTTATTTGTCTTTTTATTGTGTTTTTTTTTTTTTTGTAATTTTGGAGTCAAGACATGGGCAATTTTGTATTTTAAAAAAAATAATTAATATTGAAACAATAAATTTTGTTAAAGCATGCACAACACAGGCCAACATGTGAGGCCACTTTGCACGCTTAAAATAGCGCATGCGATGAAGGTTGGAGGTGGAAAATAAAAAAAAATTAAATATCTTGTAAAAAAATAAAAAAAAACTGAATTTAAAAGAAAAAACATCAATTCTTAAAAAAAAAAATAAGAGGAAAAAAATAATTTTTTTATTTATTTTTCCTTTTATTTTATTTTGGTTTAAGATTTGATATTTTTTCTTTTGAATTCAGTTTTTTTTTATTTCTTTTACAAAATATTTAATTCTTTTTTAATTTCACCCAGCCGAGTTTACTGTCGGAATCACAACTTTTTCTTGTTTTTCTTAAAACACACCATCACTCTTGGCATTTATTTTTAACACTAAGATTTTTTTCTAGCCCGCCGTGAAGCGATGATCTCGGACTAGTAAATTACTGAACCGAGTTAAGAAGTTGGCAGCAAGAAAAGCAGATTTCAGGGAAGGGGAATATGAGCAATCCCCTAAGACATATTCTCATGAATTCGGCAGCCATGAAAACAAAGATGGGAGATTTTGGGTTTGTCGCGCAATTTTATGCCGAGACAGTACTCTCATCATAAAAATTAAAACCGAGCAAGACTAATGAGGATGTCAATTTGTCTCTCTATACATAGCTATGAAATTGAGTATCAATACTATTCAACATAGAAAGAAGTGGCTCCGCTATCACATGAGAGAATAAAATAAATATGGAAACGCATATAATCACAATAAAAATTAATAAGATATGTATTTTATGTCATGATTAATTAAATGTTAAAACAATTATATATTAAATAATAACTTACTTTGTTAAAGAGAGTCTTCTAGTTTATATTAAACATAATGTTAATGTATTTTTGTTAATAAAAGACACATTACTTATTTGGAATAAAGATTTTTTAACATTATTTTATTTTTTCATTCATAGTCGTAGACGTGTCTAGTCCACTACTAGAGTTTAATAGGTTCTAAACTTTTAATTACCACTTATAAATTTTATACAAAATAAATAGATAGTAATACATAGTATTAATTTAGGGGGGGAAAACATTACGTACCTGATATATGGATATTTTTAAAAATAAAATGCTCTGGAAATGAAAGCTTGCATATAGAGGGAGCAAACCATGTGTTTGCATCCAAATTATGGGTCAGGTGAGTTTCTGTTCCACCCTCTTTTGATTACCAACATGAAACTAGAATACGAACCCGTGGAAAGTTTACCGCCACGAACATGAGGGGAGCCGACTATGCAGGAGACACTAGAAAAGGTCATCCATTCCCACTTAACATTTTCCTATCATCAGGTCCAGACATTCAGATGCCCACGGTGATACGAGTGCAGGTCTGATCCCGAATTACGGTGGTGTTTGTCACTATCCTAGTGAACTCTCATTTTCGAATCAATTTTGAAGATGGTGGGGCTACCTTTAGTTCTCCCTCTGTTGACCAGGAGGGTTTTTGCTACCAAGCAGCAAAGATAGCGTCAAGCAAGTGGTGCTGATAATGCACAAACGGAGTCGTGAATGAGGATGACTTCATATTCTTGAATTCTTGCAGGCGGTGTCGATCCTACTAGACGATTGAATCTCGAATAATCGAACATGGTAAAGTACTGGATCATCTTCGTCAACTTCAATTGTGGATAGTATCGAATAGCCATTTAAAGCCTTAAAACTGTAAGGTCATGGATAGCGCAAATAAATGTAGACAGTATCCCAATCATGGCTGAGAGCGAGAGGCTCTGATCAACCTCAATTAGCAAAAAAACTACGAGACAAATCATCCCAAATCAGCAATGGTCTTGATGCTGTTTTTGGTTTTCAGGACCTGGGGCCTTTTGAGCTTGTCCTGGATTGCGGTAAAGGAGGCCGATCATCACTCTGTACCTGCCCGACTGATCCTCGACATTCATATGCTTCTGTGCAGAAGAAATCAAGGAGGAGAGTGACAGATTCCGGTTTTGATCATAATCCATCCAGAGTTGTCATTTCTGATTTTGTCTGAAAAACCTTCTGTAAGGAGTCCTCATTTCAATTCAATCGCAGGTTTCATATAGTTATTTATTTTCTATTTTGGTTTAGGATGTTCATTATTTTAATTGATTGATTCAAGCATAATTTACAGTTCAGAGATTTATGCTCTGATCAAGGAGTAATTGCACCAGAGATATCCGGAGAAAATGGCGCTCTCATTTATTTCTTAAACTTTGAAGTTTTCGCCAGGCGAAGAAAATAATGCATGCGCAACTCCCTCAGAACTATTAAGCTTAGCTGGTTGGCGATAGCTTGATACTGTGAAAGCCGCTTGCAATTTGGAATTGGGAAATTGCTTGTTTTGTATCTAATGGTTCACTGAACCATAAACTCACTGCATCAATAATTAAATGGCTGTTGCGGGATTGCAAGGAAAATATTGGGAAAGAAAATATGCGTTTGGAATAAAATGATCTTGGTTTTCTTAATAGGTCCAAAACCATATAATTGTTCTCCATTATATGCATTTACAGTTGCAGGTTTATCAATACACAGTACATTACAATAGAGTACTAAAACATTCAACACGGTAGTAATGGTTTATCGGCAGAATTCAAATGTTGCTAGCTAGTGTTGATAAGATAAAGAAGATGAGGAAGAATTTGGGTGTTAACTCTACATTTGTAATTTATTTCTTTGAAAAATAAAGGTAATAAAGTTTGTCGTTCTTAAAGTTTTACAAGACTTTTAAAATAGACTTAAAAACTCTACATTCACTATAAAATAAATAAAAAACCAAAAGCATAAAAAAAATTAAAACAAAATACAAAAAAAAAACCTAGAAAAAATAACAAAATTAACTCAAATAACAACTTTCTAATCTAATTTAAAAGGTTTAATAGCCCGATGAGCGACACGGTTCTTCTATAAGAAAAATTATATATAAAATTACCTGAAAAAATTTAAATCTAGTCCAACAATCAAATTTTCTATTATCATTATTTTAAACCACTACTCTAATCTAGTACAATTAGACCTTTTTTTATACCCAAACATATTTTACAACTCAAAAAAATATTAGCATAATTTATCTGGTTTAAATTCTCATCTAATTATGATAAATTCACATCCATGTACTAAAAAAATTTAGTTTCTAACATTCTAGCTCCATCATATAAATAAAAATGCACATCAAGGTAAATCATTGAAGGCACATTGCGTTGATTATCATGACTTTCAAATAATCAAGAATTAACGTATCCTATTAGATTAATTGGATAACTACGGGGGATGTTAAAAAAATATCCTAGTATACTTAACTAGTAAAATCTTAAAAAATATATCAAGGCACTTAACCTACGAGGGAATGTTAAAAAAAACCCTAGTATACTTAACTAATAAAATCTTAAAAAATATACTAATACACTTAACGATTAAAATTTATTTTCAAGAAATTATAGTACAAGATATTTTTTAAAATAATTTTTTATTTAAAAATATATTAAAATAATATTTTAATATTATCATATTAATACTATTAAAAAAAACTAAAAAATATTAATTTAATATTAAAAAAAACAAAAAAACAAAAACAAAAACTTTCTCAAACGCCGTCGATATAATAGTTTGTAAAAATGTCGCGTCTAGTTGGCAGCAATATTAATTATTAACATGATCCTTATGGCAGCATCCATCACCATCTGATGGGACGTTATGTTGAATTTGATTAAACCATTGTACCCACCACCCAAGCGCGTTCTTTAACTATTTAGTTTTGTTTTTTAAAATATTTTTTATTTAAAAATTTATTTTTGATATTAAAATATTAAAAATTATAAAAATACTAAAATTATTTCATTTAAAGTAAAGAAAATAAAAAGAAATTCAATTTTTTAAAAAAAGAAAGAGAAAAAACAATCTGCCTCTATACAGCTAATTGGATTGCATTTACAAGCATCTACAACATTCCACAATCTCATTAAGAGAGGAGAGTGGATGCCGTCTATCTCATTTGTTTAGTTGCTGCAATGACTGGTGAAGGTAGGAATTTTTTATTGTGTGGAGGAGGGGGTGGATATGCTGGGGTGAAAAAGAAGTCACCCACAGTTTGAATTAAATAATAAAAGTCAGCAAGTAACCTGCCAATTTTGAGAAGGTCGTATTTATGGAGGGGGGGTGAACCTTCAGCCGGTCACCACTCACCAGCTCCTCTTCGCTCCGCCTCTGTTGGTAAAATTATATATGTGATATTTACACGTAAGATAATTTTAATATGTTAATCATGGAAAGTTAATAGAATATATATATATATATATATATATATATATATATATATAT
>Ga0325411_1001966_pt1 | contig 23047 bp, 22 predicted proteins | sample PopdelMetagenome_13_FD_206181 | JGI IMG/M metagenome (GOLD analysis project Ga0325411, IMG submission 206181) | Populus deltoides microbial communities from Bellville, Georgia, United States - Xylem-PdIQD-R4 | ecosystem: Host-associated > Plants > Phyllosphere > Stem > Wood/Secondary xylem... | reverse complement strand
TTTAAAACCCTTACGTGATGATAAAGTGAGTTTCGATTCTTAACCAGTCAAAATGTTTCACTTTAAATCCCTAAATTTCTTCACTTATTCTCTCTAGATTATTGTCTTGATGTTGTTTCCCTCAACCCTCAGTGAAAAACTCACTCAAACCCCTTTTAATTTGTAGGATTTCCTCTCAATTGTTTTTTGTAAAAGAAACTTAAAAATATTCTCCCCTCATTTTTTCTTTATTGTTGCCGGTTTTAGAAAGGAAAATTGGGTATTTATAATCTAGAAGTGCTTTTCATGTCATCAATGAATCCATCCCAATTATTATCAGAGAAACTATGCAATCTTAACTCTTGACACTTCAAAAATTTAACACCAAAACTGTATGTGCCTTTGATGTGCCTTAGAATTCTTTTGGCTACTCTTATATGCATTGTCGCACGTGTGCGGTATCGCTGCGAAAACATCCACCCTCAAAATCTTATCTTATCTAAAAATATGGCAAATGTTAAGAGACAAGGGATTCTTGTCTCTTATCAATGGAAAGTTGGAACGGGAGTCGTTACCTAGTATTTTGGTCACTAGGAACCCTAATTGGTCTCAGAGATCGGGTACGGGGACTGGTTGCGTAAAGGGAATGTATTAGCACCCCCAATACCCCCTATCTAAGGTAAGCTGCATTGTTTTATTGTCTGATAAAATTTAAGGTCTGGTCGTGTTTTTTAGTTGTTGATCCGTCCATGGTTTAAGAAAAGTCCTCCTCGGTAAGGAGATCCTTATCTTATCGAGTAATTCTAGCGTCAACAAAAGAATTTTAATATCCGGAATATGTCTTACGTATAAGGTTGTAACCACATATATTAAAAGAAAACAAAATAATTTTTTTTTTAAATTTTTGATATATTGGCCTAGTTCTCGTGACTTTAATAAACTGGTTATTCAAACCAAAATGCGTGCTAATACATATTTTTGAATTTTTTATTTTTGTGTGTGTGTGTGTGTGTGTGTGTGTGTGTGTGTATGAAAATACAATATGATTTATTTTGAGAGACTTAGCTGTGTGCATGAAAACAAAATATTTTTTTTATGTTTTGCCAAAAACTGGGTATTTTAACACCAAACTTGTATCTTTACAGTATAAAAATACAAACCGATGTTGATTAAAAGATAGTAGAAAACAAAAAAAAATATCATAGATTTTTGAAACATTTTTTTTAATTTTTTAAGCTGGGCCCAGCCCGGCCCATGTGGCGGGGCTGGACCTAGCCAGCCTGGATAGCTGGTCTAGACCTAGCCAGCCCAGCCTAGTCACTGGCCCATGTCAGTGACCAGCCTTCCTTCCCTATGCACGCGTAATACTTTACGCGTGCATGAACAGTGCGAAGGTAATTAAATTACCTTCGCATTGTTCGTCATCTTGTTTACAATATGAGAACAGAACAAAAACAAGAAAAAAAAAACAGAGTGATTGCAGCGTTGGTTTCCTTACGTTTTCTTTTTTTCTTTTACATACTAAACATGCATCATCTCGTTATGCAGGAACTGAGAAGGACATTGAACATACCTGGTTTCGAGAAGACAAAGGTGACTATGGTGCTGTGTTATTTGCTTCACCGTGTCCTCTGCTTCCGTTCGGTTTGATTCCTCTGCTCTCCCTTTTGCTTTCTCAATATTTTTCCGTTCCCTCTCCTATTTCTTACGTTTTCCCCTAAGCTGTTTCACTCCTGTTTTTTTTTCCCTCAGTGTAGCCTCTCTCCTCTCTGCCCCCTTCCCCCCTGCGTTCGGTTCTTCTTCTGGCTTTTATAGTCATAAGACGAGCGTGTTTTTGGTAAGCCAGCGTGCATCACGGTGGCGAGGGTTGTTAGCCGCGATACGCTCCCTTCTTGATTTGGAAACGACTTTATTATCGCTGCCATCATCTCCTTCCTTTATTATCACAGAATACTAGCTGTTGCAGAGTGGAAACAGCACCGCTTGGGTTCTTTTGATTCAGCCATTGAATTTTTTGCAGTTTTGTAATCAAATCCCTGACAAAATTGTAATTGGATCCCTTAATGTTAGCGCCTTTTTTAGTTTGGTCCTTGGTCTTGGATTGTTTCAATTAAATCCCTAATTGACCATCAAACTTTAATAATTGTGCAATTAAATCCCTGATTTGGCCAAATCAACTCTTTCAAAATTATAATTGGACCCCAGAACTTTAATTTCTTCCAATAAAAGCCTAAATTGACTTAAAAATCAATTTTCTTACGATCCAACCCTCTGTAAATTCAATTAAACCTTAGATAAAATTTAATTGAGTCCATAAACATCTGATTTTAGACTTTTCTTCCTCAACTTGAATTTTCTTTGTCAACAAGGCTCTCATCTGTCAAAAATATACTGTCAAATTTTAACCTTTTTTCATTTTTGAATCTCTTCAATCAATTTTGGCCTTTCTCGGTATTCCAGCATCCTTTTCTAGCTCCTATTATTTTTTGGATTTCTTCTGAATATTATATATATATATATATATATATATTTTGTATTTTCTCATTTTGTTTTGTGGGAACCAAAAAATGGGTAACAACATGCATTTCACTTGGACAATGCATAAAACGAGATAGAAGACTTGTTGCATAAAGTATATCAGGTCTGGTTGCTGTTAAATACAACAAACAACCAATCAAGCTTCTGAATTTCTATTCATCAACTCTAGCAGTTCCATCTTTTTTGCTGAATTTGTCTTTTTGATTCATTGGAGTGGTTGTTGATTTGCAATTCTCCATATGAAATTTCTTCAAGATTTCCTTTGCATATTTCTTCTAACAAAAGAATATTTCTTCTTTGCTTTGCTTGATTTCCATTCCCTGAAAAAAACTCACGAGACTAAGATCAGTCATTTCAAAAACTTGCATCATCTTCGGCTTGAATTTTTCAACTTGTTATGTATTGCCTCCTGTCACTAAAAGATCATCAACATAGAGGGATATTACGAGAACATCATTGTTAATCTTTTTTACATAGAGAGTTGCTTCAGATAAGATTTTCTGAAAGCTAGAACTTATCAAATAGTCATCAATTCTACCATACCAAGCTCTAGGTGCTTGTTTCAACCTATAGAGAGCCTTCTTTAGCAGATAAACTTTGTCTTCTTTTCCTTGAATCACAAAACCAGCTGGATATTCAACATAAATTTTTTCTTGTAGAATGCCATTTAAGAAGGCTGAATTAACGTCTAACTAGTATACTTTCCAGTTCTTATGAGCAGCAACAACAAACAACAATTTGATGGTATCCATCCTTGCTACAGGAGCAAATGTATCAGAATAATCAACACAATAAATCTAAGCATACCCTTAACAACCAACCTAGCTTTATGTTTGTTGATGGTGTGATATGCATTCAGTTTGGTTCTGAATACCCACTTCACGCCAATGATATTTTTGTCTGGTGGTTTGTCAACTAGTTCCCATATGCAGTTCTTTTCAATCATGGATATCTCCTCTTGCATTGCTTTCTGCCATTCTAGGTTCTACTGAGCTTCTTCATAGCCTTCTGGTTCGCAGACTCTTACATTACTCCTATGGTAAATGTCTTTAAGAGATCTGGTGCCTCTGATTGGTGAATCATCAAATGATTTATCCTGTAATTGAGGTTTGATTTGAATCTCCAAAAAATCTCAGCTACTTCTGACTTAGATTCATAAAGAAAATCCAACACATTCTAGTGAAATCATCAATAAAGAGAATGTAATATCGACTACCCTTGATCAATATTGGTTTGTATTTTTTTTTACTGTAAAGATACAAATCCGGTATTAAAATACTTGGTTTTCATCAAAGAATTTTTTTTTTATAAATAAAATGTTTTGTTTTCATGCATACGGCCAAGTCTCTCAAAAATAATAATAAAAATCATATTGTATTTTCATACAACAAAGAAAATTTCAAAAAATATGTATTAGCATGCATTTTTGGCTTTAATAACCAGTTTATTAAAGCCACGAGAACTAGGCCAATATTTCAAAAATTTAAAAAAAATATATTTTGTTTTCTTTTAGTATCTAGGGTACGACCTTATATGTAAGACGTATTCCGGATATTAAATTCTTTTGATTACGTTAGAACGGTTAGGTTTTACCCGATAAGATAAGAATTATAACAAGAACACAAAACCTCCACCATCCTTCATTATGAAATTTGGAACTCAAAATCCTCCGATATTTTACTATATTTTCAAGTTAATAAAATATAATTCTGAATAATTTGGGTATAATCAATGCAATGTGTTGTTTTATACATGATCATATGTGTTTTAGTCCCCTTTATTAGAATAGGGAGTGGTATTATTCCCATTTTATAAATTATTAACCTCACTCTATTTTATTACAATCCACAAGGGGGGAGGAATAGCATGGCTCCCGTTAAACAAATTCGTTTGACAACAATTTTTCAGACTTTTCAATATATAGATAAATCATGGGAAAAAGAATAATAATCAAGATTTCAAATATCTTCAGTGGATGGAAAAATTAAGTTTTAAAATGGGGATATTTTCGTTTTTAAGAAATAGAAAATATTGTTGGTGAAGGACTCGATCGAGCCAAAATGGCACACCACTTTATTATATTTCCACAATACAGACACACTGAGAGTAAACTATAAATGATCTGTCATTCTAGTTTTTTTAAAACAAATTAAATACTCATTGTAATTTAAAACCTAATTAATTAGTCCTTTAACCATTGTTAACCACTTTAAATCCCTAAATTTCTTCACTTATTCTCTCTAGATTATTGCCTTGATGTAATTATTTCCCTCAACCCTTTGCCAAAAACTCAGTCAAACCCCCTTCCTTCAATTTGTTGGATTTCCTCTCAATTTGTTTTGTAAAAGAAACTTGAAAATATTCTCCCTCCATTTTTTCTCTATTGTTGCCGGTGGTACAGAGGAAAATAGGGTATTTATATTCCACTTTCTTACTATTTGCATATTCACTCTATGTCACCTAGTTATTTCATTTAGTTCTATATCTTTAATAGAGTGCTAAAAATGGAAAATGCAAAATTCTGAAACAGGGAATAATGAGAGAATATCTCAGAACTAATCACCTATTCTCTTTTACAAGTGAAAGTGGAGGCAATGGATTAACTAATAATTACTCACAAAATCCTACATGTATTTAATCGGGAGATCAAAGTATATGAGAAATTCAAATAATAAATTGTGGGATGCAGTTTAATTTGAATAAAATCCTGGACAGGCAAATAGAAACATCAACATGCTGATATGAGTCTACAGTTGATTCCATGAATCCAAGGGAAAGACAATCCCTACATGATCACACTTCCAGCAGAGAATATTAATTAACAAGAAATCGAAACATTGCCTGAGCCATAATCAGAGGTGAAGGCGATAAGTGGGAGTCGCGCACAGATGGTTTGCTCTCGGGGTTACAAGACTAAACGCCTCAGTCATGTCCAATTCCTCCGGCAACATATTGTTAGGAAGCTCCCAGTCAAAGCAATGCACCAGCTGTGCCACAATTTGCCGAACCATGGTTAGTCCCAAATGCATTCCAGGGCAGCTCCTGCGCCCTGACCCAAAGGGGAGAAGCTGGAAATCGCGTCCACGAACATCTATGCTACTCCCAGCAAACCTCTCTGGAATAAACTTATTTGCATCAGTCCAAGCACTTTGGTCGCGTCCAATAGCCCAAACGTTTACAATAACACGTGTTTTTTGCGGGATGAGGAAGCCATCTATGGTGCAATCTTCCATCGACTCGTGAGGGCCAAGTAGAGGTGCCACTGGATGGAGCCTGAAAGCTTCCTTTATAACCATGTGCAAGTACTCCAAGCCCTCCAAGTCTGATTCTTCCACCATTCTATCCATGCCTATTTTCTCTTCCAGCTCTTTCTGGACTTTCTTCATTACTCTTGGATGCTTGATGAGCTCGGAGAGAGTCCACTCGATTGCTGCGGCTGAGGTGTCCATTGCGCCTACAAGCATGTCCTGAAAGAGAAAGGTACAGATTTAAGGATAATCATGTGATTTATCTGCTGCTTACTAACAGTTATTTTAATTCTATTTACCAAGATTATGGCTTTGATGTTGTCTCGACCAATACGATACTCAGTTTCTTCAGATCCCAAGAAGTCCAACATGACATCAACAAAATCTTTGGTTCTGTTTTCGTCCTTGAACTGAATGTGCTCATCGATAATCTTCTCAAAGAAGTCATTAAAAACCTTGCCTATGGCCTTCATGCGCTTTGTAAGACCCTGAAGGTCAAGTGGTGCAATTGGAGGGATGTAATCTCCCAAGTTAAAACTTGCTGCTAAACGCATGAGCTCATGAGTGACTGGTTTGAACCCCTTCTCATCAAATTCCTTTTCCAAGTATTTCTTTCCAAAAACCATCCTACAACTGATGTCAGCGCTTAGAGACGAGACCTTGGCACCAAGATCAACAGCAACACGCTCACGAGAAGCATCTTTAATGTAGTCAATCAAGAGGTCAAGCTCTTCTTTCCTCGTGGACATGAAAGAATTTATTTTATGGTTGCTAAGCAACTCAAGGGTACACATCTTGCGCACGTTGCGCCAATAAGAGCCATATGGAGCAAATGATAAGTTCTTCTGCTCGTAAGAGATATGCTTCGCAGCCTCATTTCGTGGCCTACTAGCAAACACGAGGTCATTGGTCTTAAGAATCAATTCGGCAGCCCGAGGCGATGAGACAACTACAGTAGGCACCAAGCCTAACCGCATATACATGATAGGGCCATACTTGTTTGCTAGTTGATGCAAGTCTTGGTGAGGGAACTTCCCTAGCAAATGTAAGCTACCAAATATAGGAAACCCTATTGGACCAGGGGGTAACTTGCAATCCTTGATCTTTCTTTTCGACAGCCAAGCTCGGAGGAAGAAAGCGAGCGCAATCAAGGCTAGAGTGGTTAATATCCAAGCCATGCTGTGTCTGATTTATTAAGGTTGGGTTCTTTGCTCTATCTTAGTGAAAGCAAACCTAAATCCAACTCTTGCTTCATATAGAGAAGATGCTACACCTATATATAGTCGTAACTAGGGGAGATGATAACAGGAAGAAGACAAACTGGGGATAAGTTCAATGTCTTTATTTGTATCGCTTCTTGTTTTTTCTTTCGGAGAAAGGGATCAATTGTAAAAAACAAATTTAGTGAGATTTAATTTTTGTTTATACGCACTCTAATGTTAAAAATTCATTTAGAAAATCCAATTGTATTTTAATATATTTGATATATAATTATTTTAATAATTTATATAATTCGGTTAATTTGACAGGTATAAAAATAATTTAGCAATTCTCAATTAACTCAACCTAATATTAAAAAATAAAATTAAAAAAAAAAACAACTCGATTGAACTTGTTAAATTCATAATATGAATATGAGAACATGAATTCTAATAAAAAAACAAACTGAAAAAACATATATTTTAAATAAAATAAAGAAAAAAAATTAGTTAAAAAATTATTACAATAAATCATGTTTTGGAAGAAATAGTATAATGGCTTTTTATTTAGCTTTTCTCTTTAAGCATGAAAAACTAGGGGAAAAAAAGGGTCAAAATATTGTTTTTTTTGTGTGTGACTATTTGCTCTAAGCCTAGACCAGAGAGATGGACAGATCTCAAGTGAACGGAAACGGTAATAATAAATTAAACTGTCGATGCTACTTTAGGTCGTTTTTGTTTTTTAAATCATACCCTACTAAGTGAAAAGGACAGATTGATTCAGTTATTTTAATCATAGCTCTCAAGTGAACGGAAACAACATTATTTTCTTTATAATTTCAGCTTTTTGGTTGGATGCCAGGAACAGCTGAGATACCAATTTCTAATCTTTGTTCTGTACGTTGACCTGAAAGCTGCCTGCCTTTATATTTTTAATATATTTTTAGATTATTTTGATGTTTTAGATTAAATTAAAATAATTTTTAAAATATAAAAAAATAATATTTTAATTCATTTCTAAATTAAAAAATTTTGAATCATAATCATACCATAATTTCATACAAGTTTTTAATCCCAAAAATTATTTCACAAGTAATCCTTTATTATAAAACCTAACAGCTGGCCTTCATCAAACCATTAATCACTATTGAATCCAAGTAAGAAGACAACGCGTAATCTGATTTATATTTAAAATAAAAGATTCACATCTCATCAACCTTTCAGGAAAAAAAGAGGGTCATAAGAGTGGGCTAGGTCAAGTAGTGCCATGGGTGCTAGGCCTTCTTTCATTGGGTGAAACACATAAGCCCCATATATCTCTTTAGCCCAAAAGCTTGCAATTTTTCTATAATTTTTTCAAGTGTTTTTACATTGAAGTTCATTATAAAGTAAAGTACTTAGAACAAGTATTATATCATTCGATGAATATTACGAATAAAAAAACAATTAAATTAGTTGCATCATAATTCAAGACACGTATTCATTTCTAAAAGTAAAAGTATATCAAAAAAGAAGTACAACAAACTTATAGAGATATGATTTAAAAACAATTACATCAGATTTATCGTCCATAATTAAGTTAGATATGTAAATACATTTTTTTTCTTTTTGGTTGTGAATTATATTACAATTTTTTTTTATTCTTCCTTGATTAAACAAAAAGATACAAATTCATGAATCTATTACATGACTCAGTGTTACGAGATACTTAAGAATTTATTTAATATCAAATGCAATCAACTTTACAAAGGTACTTTGATATATTTATTTATGCAGCATAATTATCAAATGTCAATAGTACAATTTTGAGTACACACAAAAGTCATCTTTAACCTAAATTAGGCATTCATTTTATTACTAAATTATTGGTTATTTAATTGTACATTAACACGACACTAATCTCATTTACTAGAAACTTAGTTTCCTCAATCGCTCATTGATCTCATTAACCAGGAAATTAGTTTCTCAAATCACCCATTAAGCAGGACATGAATTTCATTAATGAGGGAATTAGTTCTCCAATTTTTTTCTTGTTACATTTTTCTATTAAGATCAAGATACAGTTAAAGAAAATTCACCATCAAAAAATTAATAAATACAAACGGAAATACCGAGAGAATTACAGCGAGGAAAAAAATTAAAACAAAGCAAAAAAAAATGATGACGTGTCATTTTTACCAACGGAATTTATTCTGTCGGTAAAATCCGTCAGTAAATTCGTTGATAAACTACGAACACTGTTCATCATGTCAATTACAAAGGGAATCACCGACGGAATCCATTGGTAAATTCGTTGGTAAACTATGAACACTGTTCATCATGTCAATTACAAAGGGAATCACCAACGGAAAATTCCGTCGGTATTTTTCAGAGAGCTTTAGGACTGTTCACTTTCCAATTGCACTGTTACTTGTTGTTCTTTACGGACAAAATCACTGACAAATTTGTTGCACCCTCATGGCGAAGCGCGGCGTCGCTACGATCCTTGATTGATTTCGGGTTATTTGTTTTGTGTAAAAGGAGAGTCGCCACCTAGTATTATGGTCACTAGGAAACCTAACTAGTCTTTCAGAGATTCTAAGGCAAGGGACTGGTTACGTAAAGGGAAGATATTAGCACCCCTAGTACGCCCTATCTAAGGTAAGCTGCTTGGTGTTTGGTTTGCCTTATAATTGCTATGGTGTTGTTGTTTTTTAATCCCATCTGTTTTTCTAGGTTTGATTCAAACTAAATTGATTAAGATAGAAATCCAAGGAGATTCCATGTGCTTCAAAAGCTCATTTTCCCCCTAGTATTTCAAGAGCTTGCGACTCGTAAATTGCAAAGAGGAGGGACAAAAGTTTAGAAATCTAGGACGCTTTAAAAGCCTATTTTTGCCTTAGTGTTTTATACTCTCACGGCTCGTAAACCTTGGAGTAAAAAAAATTGAAATGTCCTCGATTATAATCAAGGCTTCTTTCAAGGATGTGAGGATTTATTATTCCTAGAAAATTATTTTGGATATTTACCACTCAGGGTTTCTTTATCCAAATACTAACAGTGAATAACAATAAATTATTATCAATAATATTTTGGATATTCATTCTTTAAGGATTTCTTTATCCAAACATTAACGGTGAATAATAAATGAATTTCCCCCAAGATAAGATTTTTATATTTTTTTGGAATATTGGGCAATACCCTTTGGAGTTTTACAAACATGTTGTAAAATCCAGAAATGTAAGAAAATAAAATTTTTTTTTTGTGATTAAGAAATCCATGCAAAAACACATTTTCAAAACTTCCAATATTTTTTTGTATAAAAAAAAGCGTTCAAAACATGTTAGGGTATTGACCGTATACAACACATAAGAAATTTTTTTTTTTATCAAAACACAAGCATCACAATTAAACACAAAAAAATCGCAATAAAAGCTAACCAGCCGTCATATATATTCTAAGATTTATAATAAGCTTAAAGCAATTTTTTTTTAAAAAAAATTCAAAGCCAACTCATCCCACGCAGACAACAAGAACAAAAATAAAACTAGAGAAATCACTAAGAAAAAAAACAAAAACAATGGCCGACTGATTTCTTCTCCAGCGGGTGTAAGGAAAACAAAAGGAAAGTTCCTAAATGTAAAAGTTCCTAAACATGAAAGACAAACCCTTTTTACATGGACAGCAGCTAACTCAAACATCATGGAAGAAATGGACAAGCGCTGGCTTTGTCTAAATAGCAATCAATTATTCAAAGGGAAGAAAAAGTTTCACAACCGAATGACCAACGAATGCCTATAAAAAAATAACAAAGGAAAAGAGATTGGGGCCTATACCTGCAGATCCTTTTGCAGCAAAATATGACCAGAGATCGAAAGACAACTCACGTGTGACTCCTTAACTACTGGTAGATGACGGAAGAAACAAAGATGCTGAAGCTGATGTGCTGGTGAATTGAACGTTCTTCTTCTCTTGCTTTTACTGATTTGCCCGTCGCCTGCCTCTCCTTTCTCCTCTCTTTTGTTTTCTTTCACAGTGACAAAAGGATGCATGGGAACCAAAGGCTCTATGGATCAAAGAAAGAAACCCCTCTGTTCCCCTATTACCTGCGTTTTTTTTACTCCCTGCCTCTCTTGCGTTTTCCTTCTCTTTATTTGCTTTTTTCTTTTCTTTTTTCTCTGTTTCTTTCTTTTCTTTTATGCTCTTCTTTTCTCTCTCTATTAGGTCATTAGCAGAGCTTATATATAGTCTAAATATATCTCTATTTAGGAAAGATTCAATGCATTAATTCTAGGATGCAAATCCCTACTGATTTGCAGTAAAAAAAATGCAAAAAGAAAACTTAAATATTCTGATTCTGATGTCTGATTTTTTTCCAGTTTTTTAGAGGATGGTGTGGCTTCTTTCTTTCCTTCCATAAGGCTAGCTGCTCCCTTTGAAATGAGGCAATAAAAACGTGGTTGCAGCTGTAAAAATCAGGAGTGATGATAAAGGAAAATAGTAGGAATTTGCTGAGAAAAAAAAGGAAAGAAATCAGATGGGTAAGGGTGCATGCTGCAAAGTCTTATTTTCCTTATTCGGTGTTGGTAAAAATCCTGTCATTTATGATGATCCAGCCCCCCTCTCCAGCTTTCAATATCCTTCTTCAATTCAATCCCTCATTTTAGCACTTTTCGATTCAATCCTTGGTAAAAAAAAAATTCCTTCGAATCAGTCCCACGAACTTGGGCTAGATCCTTCCCGCAGCAGAATTCTCTGCCTTCACGTTAGATATTCAAACGGGAATATCTTGAGTTTATGATATCGAAATCAAGCGATTGAAAAGCCCAAATTTATCTATGCGTCCAGGACTACAACTTTGATGAAGGAGTCGAAGTGAGATAAAATTGTTTTAGAGTAGAATCTGGCAGTAATCTAGTTGATCAAAAAGGTTCTTGATCTGACAATGCTGAGCATCCAAATCTGACTGAGAATCTGTCCTAAGAAAAATGATCCCTAGGACCTAATAAAGGTGTAGGTCAATTTTTCAATGTGTCATAAGTGACAGAATATAGCTAGGATGGTCAGATATCGTACGAAACTAAGTCAGAATCAGAGCCAAAGTTGGAAAAAAAATTGCGACAGCAGCAGGACCATTTTTTTAGTGTAAATTTTGAGGGATTTATCCAATCTTAAAGACCAGATAAAGAAGGAACGAATTTAACATTATGAAGACTCTTGATCAACCTAAGAAAACTTGACGATTTTGGTAGCAAAGGGGAAGGATAAAAAGAGAGCAGAAAACAGTTCAAACAAGGTTTCGAAAAAAAATATTTCCTTCTCTGCTTTTGTCAATCTTCCAGCAAACATGAGTTAAACTCCTACACTCAGTTCAAAAGAGGTATACATCATCTCCAGCACATGGGGTCCAAAATTGAGTAACAACAGATGCCCTCTCTTTACAATGCTTACGAAGCAAAACTTGTCAAATGCTTCGCGTAGTAAGTGTTGTAAAGATACATTGTCTGATTATGCTAAAACTCAGTGCTTTTCCTAAACAATGGTTTCCTTATCAAGTGACCTACCTATCTAGAAAAACTCCACGTTTTTTATTTTTAGAAATGGTACAATTATCGGGGGACCTGCTCATCCTAAAATTCTTAGAAAACTCCACGCTTTACTAAGAAATGGACTCAATATCGGGTGACCTGCCCACCTTAAAATTTTTAGAAAACTCCACGCTTTTCCAAGAAATGGTCTCAATGTCGGGTGATTGGCCCCTTTTAATATTTTTAGAAAACTCAATGCTTTTCTAAGAAACAGTTTCAATATCAAGTGACCGGACCCTCTTAAATTTCTTAGAAAACTCCACACTTTTCTAAGAAATGGTCTCAATATTGGGTGACCTGCCTATCTTAAAATTCTTAGAAAACTCCACGCTTTTCTAAGAAACAGTCTCAATATCAGGTGACCTGCCTATCTTAAAATTCTTAGAAAACTCCACGCTTTTCTAAGAAACATTCTCAATATCAGGTGACCGGTCCATCTTAAGATTCTTAGAAAACTCCACGCTTTTCTAAGAAATGGTTTCAATATCAAGTAACCGGCTCCTCTTAAAATTCTTAGAAAACTCCACGCTTTTCTAAGGAATGGTCTCAATATCGGGTCACCTGCCCGTCTTAAGATTCTTAGAAAACTCCACGCTTTTCTAAGAAATGATCTCAATATCAAGTGACCGGCTCATCTTAAAATTCTTAAAAACCTCCACGCTTTTCTAAGAAACGGTTTCAATATCAGGTGACCGGCCCATCCTAAAATTCTTAGACAACTCCATGCTTTTCTAAGAAACGGTCTCAATATCAAGTGACCTGCCCATCTTAAAATTCTTAGAAAACTCCATGCGTTTCTAAGAAACGGTCTTAATATCAGGTGACTGGCCCATCTTAAAATTCTTAGAAAACTCCACGCTTTTCTAAGAAATGATTTCAATATGAGGTCACTAGCCCCTCTTAAAAATCTTAGAAAACTCCACGCTTTTCTAAGGAATGGTCTCAATATCGGGTGACCTGCCCATCTTAAGATTCTTAGAAAACTCCATGCTTTTCTAAGAAACGGTCTCAATATCAAGTGACCGGCTCATCTTAAAATTCTTAGAAAACTCCATGCTTTTCTATGAAATGGTCTCAATATCGGGTGACCTACCAAAGTGGAAAAGGGGAAGAGTGGTCTCATTCTTATGGGTGACCTACCCAGGGGAAGAATGACCTCATTATAATGGGTTACCTACCCAGGTAAAAAAAGATGGAGAACGGTCTGATTCTAATGGGTGACCTACCCAGAAAAAATGATGGTCTCATTGTGATGGGTGACCTACCTAAGTGGAAAAGAAGAAGAGTGGTCTCATTCTTATGGGTAACCTACCTAGGAGAAGAATGACCTCATTATAATGGGTGACCTACCCAGGTAAAAAAAGATGGAGAACGGTCTGATTCTAATGGGTGACCTACCCAGAAAAAATGATGGTCTCATTGTGATGGGTGACCTACCTAAGTGGAAAAGGGGAAGAGTGGTCTCATTCTTATAGGTGACCTACCCAGGGGGAAGAATGGCCTCATTATAATGGGTCACCTACTCAAGTAACAAAAAAATAGAGAATGGTCTCATTCTAATGGGTGATCTACCTAGAAACAATGATGGTCTCATTATAATGGGTGACCTACCTAGGTGGAAGATGATGGTCTCATTATGATGGGTGACCTACCCAGATGTAAGAGAAAAGGATTTTAGAAACGGGTTTCAATATTCGGAGACTTGCCCGTTTTAATTATTATTATTATTATTTTAGAAAAACTCCACGCTTTTTCTAGGGAATGGTCTCAATCTCGGATGACTTGCTCGTCTTAAGATTACTCCATGTTTTTCCTCAAGGAATGAAGTAGTGCTGGTTCACAATTCATATTCTTTTCCGTAGCTCCGTTGACTTGAGATTCTATCTCTTAGCAATTCCCAAAAACTTGGAACTAATTTGGCTTTCATCACACCTTTCCTGCCAAGTTAGTGTTATGACATTATAGCATGCATGTTTTTTGTTACCTATCTTGGAAACATAGGTCCCCCTTTCTGTAGTACGCTTCTTCGAGCTCTTGTTTCCATTTGTTTGTCCGACCTGTTCTCTTGGACCGAAATACGCTCCACGCGCTATATTTCCTATCCTTTTGTGCTTGGTGAAGAGGTCTCCAGTTTCTTATAGGGCCCTTTCTTGCTCCATTGAGTATTGCCTTTTATTTATTATTTTAAGAGGAAAATTTGAAAGATTTTGGTTTTGTTCATGAAAATTGAAACTTTCAATGCAATTACCAATTCTCATAAAAGATGTTTTTAAAAGTTTTTATGATGATACCCTTTAGGCTTTGGTTCTCTATGGACCCCTATATGCATGTTTTGCCCCCAGCGTGGTGTGTAATACCTATCAGGTTTAAAAAATTGGTTTGGTTCCCTCCAATTGATGGAGTCAATTCATTAGTCATATGTAAGAAAAGAGTTTGTTTAAGTAAAAGATTTCAAATGCTATGAGATCATGCGTTTTATGAAGAAAAGGTTCTTTATAGAGAGAATTTATGGCCGGACTTTATTTTATTGATTGGGAAATTACGAAATGCATCAAACGTAATATTTCCTTATAGAGTCAGAATTCACAGGCCTAACTAGATCTTCTCCATCCATTCTAGATAACAGCAAAGCTCCTCTAGAGAATGCTTTCTTCACTACGTAAGGGCCCTCATAGTTCGGCGCCCATTTACTCTGATCTTCTCTTGGTAAAGGCAAAATTTTCTTCAATATAAGATCTTCTTCGTGGAATCCTCGAGGTCGAACCTTCTTGTCGTATAATTTGGTAGAGTTGATGATGACAGATTGTGGCTATTCTCTTTTCATTTATCAGATTCAGCTGTTCATATCTAACTTTTGCCCTTTCTACCTCTTCCAGCTTAGAGTCTACTAGTACTCTCAATTATGGGATTTCCACTTCTAAAGGCATCACCGCCTCCATTTCATATACCAACATGTACAGGGTGGCTCCTGTTGAGGTTCGGACTGCGGTGCGATACGCATGAAGGGCAAATGGCAACATCTCATGCCAATCTTTATAGGTGACTACCATCTTTTGAATAATCTTTTTGACATTCTTGTTAGCAGCTTCTACCGCACCATTCATCTTTGGTCTACATGGCGAAGTGTTGGAATGCTTGATTTTCCATTTAGCGCAGAGTTCTATTATCATCTTGCCATTGAAATTCTGGGCATTATCAGTTATAATCTTTTCTAGTGGACCATACCGACAAATCAATTCTCTCTCAATAAATTTCTTCACCACTTTTTGCGTCACATGAGCAAATGACCCGGCTTCTACCCATTTTGTAAAGTAGTCGATAGCCATGAAAATAAACCTATGACCATTGCTAGCTTTTGGGTTTACAGGTCCAATCACATCAATTCCCCACATCGCGAAGGGCCATGGAGATGTCAAGTTAAACAGAGGAGCTGGAGGGGCGTTGATTTTGTCACTGTATACTTGGCACTTATGACATTTTTGGACATAGTCGATGCAATCCTTTTCTAATGTCATCCAAAAGTAACTGACTCTTTGTATCTTCCTATCCATCACGTGTCCATTAGCATTGGATGAGGAAATCCCTTCATGGACTTCTCGTAACGCGCTTTTTGCCTTAAATTCATCCAAACATCTCAACAAAGTCCCGTCGAATGATTTCTTATACAAAATCTCTCCATCAAGATAAAAATCCATTGCCAACCTTCTCAAGGTCTTCTTGTCGATTTTGGATGCTCCTATGGGATATGCCTGGTTTTGGATGAAATTCTTGATATCATAGTACCAAGGGTTTCCATCCACTTCTCTTTCGATTGAGCAACAATGATCTGGGTTATTTCTGATATTGATGTGTATTGGTTGTACCTTGTGCCCAAAGTCTATTTTGGCCATAGATGCTAATGTAGCCAAAGCATCTGCAAATTGGTTTCCTTCCCTTCCTAGATGGGTGAACTCTATTTCCTCAAATTCTCCAGCCAGTTTAGACAGTCATTCTTGGTAAGGCCTTAATTTCTCTTCCTTGGTTTGCCATTCTCCTTTTACTTGGCAAATGATCAGTATTGAGTCTCCATATACATCTATCTTTCAGATATTCATCTCCAATGCAGCCTCTAAACCGAGAATGCAAACTTCATACTCAGCCATGTTGTTGGTGCACCTGAACTGCAGCTTAACTGAAACTGGATACTGCTTCTTATCAAGAGAGATTATCACTGCACCCGCTCCGTACCGCATACATTTACAGCACCATCAAAGTACATAATCCACCAATCTGATTTCTCTTCCTCGATTGCAAGCACATCTTCATCGGGAAAGTCAAAGTTTAATGACTCATAATCTTCCATAGCATGGTCAGCCAGGTGATCGGCAATAACACTCCCTTTCGTGACTTTCCTTGTCATATATACTATATCATACTCAGCCAATAGAACTTGCTATCTTGCAATTTGGCTCAATAGATAAGGCTTTTCACAAATGTAGCTCAATGGGTCTAATTTGGAAATTAACCACGTAGTGTGATACAATATATACTGACATAATCTCTTTGCAGCCCATGTCAATGCGTAACACAGCTTCTCAATCACAGTATACCTAGACTCACATTCTATGAACTTCTTGCTCAGGTAATAAATGACCCTTTCTTTCCTTCCGGTTTCATCGTGTTGCCTAAGCACACATCCCATTGCTGTTTCAGTTACTGTTAGGTACAATATCAATGGCCTTTCTAGTACAGGAGGAACAAGCAGGGGTGGATTCAATAAGTACTGCTTGATTTTCTTAAAAGCCTCTTTGCACTCTTCATTCCAAATTCCAGGGTTCTTCCTTAATAAACGAAAGATCGGGTCACAAGTCGTGGTTAATTGGGATATAAACCTAGCAATGTAATTCAACCTTCCTAAGAAACCTATCATATCCTTCTCAGTCTTAGGAGGTGGCATAGATTAAATAGCCTTTACTTTATCAGGATCCACTTCTATCCCTTTGTCACTCACCACAAATCCCTACAACTTCCCAGATTTCACCCCGGACGAACACTTCGCTAGGTTAAGGCTCAACTTATATTTCTTTAGTCTTTCAAACAATTTCTTCAATATTTGGACATTATTCTCTCCCTCTCTAGATTTAGCAATCATGTCATCCACGTATACTTCAATCTCTTTATGCATCATGTCGTGAAACAAAGTCATCATAGCCCTTTGGTAGGTGGCCCCAGCATTCTTCAAACCAAATGGCATAACTTTGTAGCAAAATGTTCCCCATGATGCTACAAAGGTTGTCTTCTCCTTATCCTCTTGCGCCATTTTTATCTAATTGTAGCCCGAAAATCCATCCATAAAGGAATATGTGGAGCTGCATGCTGCATTATCAACTAACATATCTATATGTGGTAGAGGGAAATTATCTTTAGGGCTAGCCCGATTTATGTCCCTAAAGTCCACATAAACTCTAATTTTACCTTCCTTTTTGGGTACCACCACTATGTTCGACGCCCATTTTGGATACTTGACTACTTCCAAAAAACCAGCGTTCCATTGTTTTTCAATTTCTGCTTTTACTTTGATTAAGACCTCCGGATGAGTTCTCCTCAACTTTTGCTTAATCGGTTTGTATCCTTCCACCAGTGATATCCTACATACTACAATATCTGTATCCAAACCATGCATAACCTCGTAGGACCAGGCAAAGACATCTATGTAATCTCGAAGCAGTGCAATCAACTTTTCTTTCTCTTCAAGGTGATCAAAGTCCCTATTTTTAGCTCTCTCTTAATTTCTTCATTACCCATATTTATGGTTTCAAGTTCCTTTTTAGCGGGCCTCCAAGCCTGTTCGTGCTGTTATATTAATTTTGTGAATTCCCACATGTTTTTCTCCTCTCATTCCTTATCTTCTATATCTACTATGTATTCTTTAAAGTTTGGCCATTCATTCTCAATGTAAAGTGCAGGTATTGTTATGGATGATCCGCTTTCAGGGTTCCTAAAAGCGAGAAGTGATGTGTAAATGCACAGTAAGACATCAAGATGAATTTTGAAAATGCATGATCTCATTAAAAGGAAAAGATTGGCTTAATAACAAAAAAAAAATCCAATTAACATCTTGAGCTTCAATTGTCAATGAATAAGAATAAAACAAAACAGAAGAAGGCAAAAAACATAAATAAAATTGTAATCCAACAATCATTGTTGATTACATTTTGAAAACCAATGGAGCTTCTTGGATCTCCCAATTCTGGAACTTCTCTCTTTCGGCTAGCTTTCGAACAAAAGTCCTAGCGGTAACTTCTTCTAGAGTGTAGATGGTTAATTGTGACAACTCTTCATCCCTTCTTTCGGATTTAATCTTCTTAGCAAAGTCCTCAACTTGTTCTTCCTCCAGAGTGTTTATGTTCATTAAAGAAAGCTTTTGAAGAAGGTTTCCATGTCCCTTATCAGGTTGCGTCATATATGCGGCCTTTGGAAACGAAATCCTAATTGGAGGATGGCTAAGCTTTCTTCTTCAGGCTTCCTTTCTTCAATCCTAGCCATTCTCTTCTCCCTTCTTGCACCGGCAGCTCGCTTGTAATCCTCCTTCTTAGGCTTATATCCAAGCCCAAACCTCTGTTCTGCAGCTTTCAGCTTGATTATATCAATCCATTCAAGTCTTCCTTTCTCGATGTCATATGGGAAAGGAATTTTATGTTTCAAAAAGCCTTTAGCGGCCATTTTGGTGGCCTCCAAGATTTTTGGTTTTCTCAGCACAATGTTCTCGAGCACCCACTCGGTATTCACAACCTCAAATGCATGAAGGCTTCCATCCCTACAATCTTCAGCCTCATTGAATGGATCCGCCACATTTCTAACCATTGATATAGTCTCCTCAGCCTTAACGGTAATCAGAAAACCATTGACAATGTACTTCAAACATTGATGCAGCGAGGAGGTGATGGCTCCCGCAAAATGTATCCATGGCCTTCCTAACAACATACTATAGGAAGGGTGGACATCCATCACTTGAATGGTTACTAGAAAGACTTGTGGACCCACAGTTAGTTCGACCTTAATTGTCCCTATCACTTACCTTGGCGAGCCATCGTACGCTCTAGCCATCATCACACTAGGTTGCATGTGTGAGGGATCTACCTGCATTTCATCCAGCATATGCCTTGGTAACACATTAAGGGTTGAGCTGTTATCGATGAGAACTTTACCGATGAGACAATCTTTGCATCGGACTGTGACATACAAGGGCTTGTTATGTCCTGTTCCTTCAACGTCAAGTTCATCTTGTGTGAAATATAAGTAATTGGTAGAATGGATCCTCCCTACGAGATGCTCCATAGTCTTTTGTTCAATATCTTGGGGTATGTAGGCCTCATTCAGTACTTTTTGCAAAGAATTACGATGCAGCTCGGAGTTGAGTATTAATGACATAATGGAGATCTTGGCAGGGGTTTTCTTCAACTGATCCACTATACAGTACTCACTATACTTCATCAATTTTAGGAACTCATTTGTTTCTTCCTCAGTCACAGGTTTATTTACCTTAAGCTCTTTATCGAGGTCTAACACCTCCTTGCCCTTAGCCTTTCTTTGCTTCTCTAGTTCTTTAGGTGTGAAACAACGACCACTCCGAGTTAGTCCACTTATCTCAGTTTGGAACAACGACAAGGGAGTTTTGATATTTGAGGTATAACCATAATCTCTAGGCATCGCTCCATAGTCTGCTTTGTTTGCCATTGAGGGCTTAGTTAATACCAATTTCGAGAGCCCATTAGCTGTTGATTGGATTCTACATTTCCCCTAATTCTCTATCATCTCTATCTCTTCATTATTGCTTACGGCCTCAATCCTTAGCTCTCATAGAGTTATCATTCTTGCAACTTTTTGATGAAATTCAATGCATTCGTCAATGTGATGCCCTTTCTTTTTATGGAAGGGGCAAAAGTCATTTTCCCCTATGTAGCATTCAGTCGATTTTTCCAAGTGTCCAGACTAATACAACATAAAGTATAGCTTTGTCATGGTCACTTTTAACACCCTCTCTTTGCTACCAATCTCCATGGTATTCACTCCACCACTACCAGCGACATGTTTGGGTAAAGGGTTTGAATTCACATTAGGTGAATCCTCGAAAGTGACCCATCCAACTTGATCAGCTGCAACACCTTCTTTTTAAAAGCGAAGCAAGCCTCAATGCTATGACTCGCGTGACCAGCATGGTATTCACAAGTCACCTCGGGGTTGTACCAAGTAGGGAAAGGTGGTTGCATAAGTGGTACTGGTAGGGGAGCTATCTGTCCAATACTCAACAACTTGGCATACAACTCTTTTAAGGTTATTGGTAAAGGTGGTAATTGTTCTTCCGATGGTCGGTTGTCTTTTCTTTGGTAATTGCTTTGGTTATTTGCTGGGAATTTTGTTTGATTGAGTTGGTTTGGGATGGAGGGTTTGGCAAAGTTGATATTAGTAACTTGGGTCGTAGGTGTTTGGTAGCTTTTGCTTCTCCCTTTGTAACTATCTTCTAGGTTATTCACCTCAATTTCCTTCTTCTTCCCAACAAAACCCCTCTTCTCTATAGGTTCCACAATTCTCCCACTTCGAATTCCTTGCTCAATTTGCACAGCATCATATAAATGCTGAGCTGAGCTACCCATAAGATGTTCCTAGTATGGAGCCCTAAAAGTATTGGCAAACAATGTTACCATCTCCGTCTCTATTAGTGGAGGTTGTACATTGATAGCTTGGTCTCGCCACCTTTGAGCATAAGCCCTCACGGACTATTGAGTTCCTTTATCCATGGTAATCAGACTGGTCCTACCAGGAGCAATCTCAAGATTGAATTTGTATTGTTTTAAGAAAGCATCTGCCAGATATGTCTATTTCTTAATCCTAACGTTGTCCAGCCTCATATACCAGTTGAGGGCCGGTCCTGTAAGGCTATCCTGGAAGAAGTAAATTAGCAATTTATCATCGTGGATAACTTCTGCCATCTTGTTATAGTAGGAACGAAGATGGGTCTTTGGGCATTCCATTCCGGTATACTTAACAAACTCCGACACTTTAAACTTCTTTGGAATTACTATATTAGGCACCAAACATACTTCAGCGGCCCTAATTGGGTTAAATAAATCATTTCCTTCAACTGCCCTTAGCCTCTCTTCTAGCGTAGTCCACTTATCATACCCTACATGATTAGAGAATCTGATGTCCTATGGATCCTCGTTTGTTAAATCCATTGTAATAGGGATTTGGATGGGCCGAGTGGGATTAGGATGCTGCTTATTTGGTGTATTTGCCCCGTGTTTATAGGTACGACAGGGATTTGAGCTGTTGGTGGTGCTTCATCAGGTTGAGTAGACGTTCCCTCTCCATCTTTGGCTCTCAACATTTGCTCGAGCAAACTGGTCAGGTGTGCCACATCATTCTGAACTCCTTCAAGCTCTCTTTAGTACCGAGCTTCTGGTTGTGACCTTTCTTCATTTTCCATCCTTTTTCTTTGTCGAGTGTTGTGGATTCTAGAAGGGGGGGACCTATGTTTCTTAGTCTACAGATGCGTGTATAGATGTATGAGAAAATGCATGATTGAGAATGCTTTGTATATTGGGTATGGATTCAACCTTCTTGTGAACGAATAATAGCCACCACCTTATAAACATGGGTTCTCTTGTCACATTGCTAGGAGTACTGCCTTCAAGTCGTTTGCTTGAATCATATTCACCAAGAGACAGATTTTGCATAAGAAGATGGGTCAACGCCCTTTTCATTAATGCTTGATAAGTTTATTACATTAATAAATAAAAAGTAAATACAAAATATATTAATCCCTTTCCTCCACAAACTCTTTAGCCAAAGGTTAAAAGGCAAATCCGCGGTTCTCAATCTTCCCTAGAAAGGCATCGGTTTCAGCTAGGCTTCGGCGATAGCGAATGATGTCCCCTCCCACATTTCGCGCATTGATTCTAATAATCCGAGCATGTACAACAACTTCCCAACATATTGATGTCCCCTCTTAATTGTTTTGTAAAAGAAACTTAAAAAAAATTCTCCCCCCATTTTTTTCTTTATTGTTGTAGGTTTTAGAAAGGAAAATAGGGTATTTATAATCCAGAAGTGCTTTTCATGTATTATCAAAGAAACCATGCAATCTTAACTCTTGACATTTCAAAAATTTAACACCAAAACTGTATGTCCCTTTGATGTGCCTTACAATTCTTTTGGCTGCTCCCATATGCATTTCACTTGGACAATGCATAAAACGAGATAGAAGACTTGTTGCATAAAGTATATCAGGTCTGGTTACTATTAAAAACAACAAACAACCAATCAAGCTTTTGAATTTCTATTCATCAACTCTGGCAGTTCCATCTCCTTTGCTGAATTTGTTCTTTTGATTCATTGGAGTGGTTATTGGTTTGCAATTCTCCATATGAAATTTATTCAAGATTTCCTTTGCATATTTCTTATGACAAAAGAATATTTCTTCTTTGCTTTACTTGATTTCCATTCTCAGAAAAAAAAAACTCATGAGACCAAGATT
>Ga0325411_1001964_pt1 | contig 23062 bp, 12 predicted proteins | sample PopdelMetagenome_13_FD_206181 | JGI IMG/M metagenome (GOLD analysis project Ga0325411, IMG submission 206181) | Populus deltoides microbial communities from Bellville, Georgia, United States - Xylem-PdIQD-R4 | ecosystem: Host-associated > Plants > Phyllosphere > Stem > Wood/Secondary xylem... | reverse complement strand
ATTATTTTTCCTTGTGTTAATTTGTTTTAATTATTTATAATAATTCATATATTTATAGTTTTCCCATATTAGTAAAATTGGCTCAATTAGAATAAGTAGTTAACTTTAATCCAATTATTCTATTAATTGATCTAGTGAACTATATATAAGCTCTAATTTAGTAATTTACAAATACATAATGTTATGGAATAAATTATGAACTCAAAAGTAATTTTGAACACTTGAGAAAAATTAATATATATAAGGCCAAAATAATAGAATAAGCCCTTATCTTTGATATAATTAATGATTGGTCTCACAACTATGGACCAAAAGAGAGCAATTATTTTTTCCCCTTGCCATTAAAATTGAGTTGTTGAAGGAAAAAATTGTATTTCAATCCCAAATCTTTGATATAATTTAAATACAATTTCAGAAATATTGTAATGATTTAGTCATTAAAAACAATTTTCAATATGATTCTAAAATTTTATCCATATGCATTTAAAAACATTAAAAATAGAATAAAAATATTGATTATGTGCTCCTAAAGCTAAATATTCTAAAAACGTAGTTTAGTATCTTGATGATATCTTAATTTGAACCCAAGATTAGGGCATGTCAATGATATGTGTTCTATTTATTAACTTCTTTGGTTAAAATATTGGGATATCTTGTTTTCTAGAATGCAATATATCACTATGGAGAATGTGTTCTTAAAATCTCTCATATTGATAAACAAGTTTATATGAAGATATCCCTAATAGTTGAACCAACGAAGAAAATTCTCAAAAAAAAAAAATTAAATTTAAATTTTTGTCCAATGTATATTAAAATAAAAAGTTAAAAGTTAAAAAAAATAATAATTACTTATTCTACTACATGATAAAAACAACTTTGCCTCAAATCTATTTCTTAATCATAATGCAATGAAAAAAGATAACAAAAAAATCAAATAGTATAGAAGTATACAAAAATATTAATTTTAAAATTTTAAATTTCTAAATCCAAATTAAAACATAAAAATTTCATTTCATTTATTCATCTAATTAATTACGCACACATATGAACTACTCTCACAAAAATAAAAATAAATCAATTGACCAATCTAATAATGATTAGGTCAAATTTGTAATTGTTTGGTGTTAAACGATCATCCAAACCAAATAATTGTAATATGTATATTCTAATCACATATTAGAAGGAAAAATGGAACTCATGGGATTAAACTAAATGAATACCCGACTAAAGTTATTTAAAACTATTTGAAATAAACCATCCAAAAAACAATAACAATAAAGAAAATTGTATAATGATTTGTTGGTCATTAAGTGTCTCAATATATTTTTACAAGTACTAACATGACCTCTTTATAGGCCTCGTTTCCTAAGAAACTAGATAATAATTGTTTGGACAAATAATTGTCTATCCTTGTCGCTATCTGTTAGATGTTAATATACCTCTTGCACTTAATATATTATACTATACCTTAAAATGAAAATTACTGTGCTAATACTGTATAAATAATGTGTTTATACTAGAAATCATACTGTATTTTCTATTTTTTTATGATGTTTTATTGTTTGTTCTGCCACATGTTAGAAGTAGATTCATTATCATCATGAGCACTCTTTGCTTTGTTCACAAAGCATTTCATATTCTCACATTGCACCTTTTAGGCAAAGTTATTTCTCGAGGAAAACACAAAATTGTTTCCTTACGAGGGTTCTTAATGGAAAAAGGTCAATTCCATGGTTTTAATAATTGTCTTTATGTTCCTATAATTTGACAAATAATTAGGAACATGTCCCTGTGATCATTTAATTGATGTATGTGACCCTTAACACAACATGCCTTCTCGAAATTGTAAAAATTATCATCACCCTTTTTAAATTTCAGATTTTATACTTAAGAATCTCTAAGGATGCTTTGGTTTCTGTGCAACTCCATTCATCTTTTAGGAAATGAAACATAAAATGATCATGTGGAAGTTTTAGGAAATGAAACAAAAAATGTTCTTTTTGACACTTTTTCATCTTTTAGGAGTTTCAGAATAATCTAAAATAAAACAATTTATGAATTCATGAAGGAGGAGCATCAACTTACCTTTTCATTTTCTTTGAGCAACGAATAATGTATATTAGGCTTTGTTAAAGATTATTTACTCTTTTATACTTTTATTGTTGTCTTTTTTAGGGATGCTATCCACCGAACTTGTATCTCTCCAAGATACCCCCAACTTTAAACATCATACTATTCATTAAAGTATGGTTGTAACAGCAATCATGTGGAAAGATTTCTTATTAGGTGGTGTATGAAGGAAGTTTTGGCAATTTGACGTAGCCTTATTTAATCAAAATTATCATGTTAGCTTTAGAACATCCTCTAAGTCTAGCAAATTTTTGAACCAAAACAATCATTATAGAGGGAAGTTTTAGCGAAATTGGTCATCACTTGAAAAAGTTTATTAAGTGATCATGAATCATTTTATCCTTTTTCTTTATCAGTCTAAAATACTAGTAGTTAGTGAAGGGATGATGGGATATTCTGGTTTGTGTGGATCCAATCTTGCCCTAACAAAGCAATATCATTCCCTTGCACTATAAAAAAACATTTTGTTACTTATGACTCTTTTAATGATTAGTTCTAATGTCAAGATTCCTCAGGTTGCTTCAATATCCCTAATGAAACTTATGACTACCTTTTTTTTAGGGTGTATATATATATACTTCCTTGTTTTTTCTCAATTTATGAACATCCTTATTAGCAAAATGTTAACAACAACATCAATGATCAACCAAACCATCCATTTATGAAAAGATATACAAAGAGCAAAGATGTGTATGAACTTCATCTAGTGGTTTGGCAAATACCACCTTTCTCAAGCTAGGCTTCTCACCATCACCTGAATCATTATATTGCTTATCAGTGGTTTGCAAGATTTGTAGTCAACTAAAAATCATAAGCTATAGTATAATATGGTGATGTACTCTCCTTATTATCCTCATCGGGTGAATAAACAACCATAACCTGTGGGTCTGAGGGATAGTTTTGATCATTTACTAAAAAAATTGATTTGCTAGGGTCACTCACAACCTCTACAAGGCCCTAAATTGCAAAAGAGAATGTAATTTATGGTAACAACTAAACAAGGCCCTTAATTGCAAAGAGAGAATTGTTATTTGTCTATCTCGTTGGATCCAAAATCATTGTTTTTGCTATTGTGCTTTTTAAATCATGGATTCTTCTTACTATGATGTGTTAAATTAATAGCTTTAACCTTCACAAAATGTTTCCATATTAGTAAGTGCAGTCCTTGTCTCATTGGGGAGATTCTTCAACAAACTTAAGAGAAAGGATATATACTTTTGCATGATGCTTAACTATCATTCTTGCCACTTCATTGCGAGCTGCTATCATTTCTCCTTTTAAAGCCATCAACTTTTTCTTCCACCGGTAGTATTATTTATGTATTATGATAATTATTCTCATTGGTTTCTAGTTTTAAGTGATGCCGTTCATCATCATTCACTGATAGGGGTTTTATGATGCATGTGGCTCTTGTAGTTCACTCAGTTTGAATTTGGTCATTATCCCTCATTGAAGATGATACACTATCTCTCTAAGTATTAGAGTAATTGTTAATAATAAAACAATCCAATTTAAGTCTTCCTCTATCCCTCATTCATCATGGATGAGTTCATTGTTGCCTATTAAGGTTCATAAGAAGCATCTTTTTCGCAATACTAACAATATACTATTGGTACTAGAATGTCAATTTTTCATGTGGAAGCATCCATGTTGGAGATCAAGCTCTACTTTCACTTTTGCAATAACTATTTCTATCACTTTTGAGCTGGTTGTTGTATCTTGATATTTAGATTTAACTTTGTTCATCATGAACTCTCCTCTACCATACGTGTGTGTGTGTGTAGGAAACATCACTGATATTTCTTGATGTTTCATTTCAGTCATGTTTTTCTATAGTGGTTTAGAAAAGGAGTTATCTTTGATGGTCATGTCCTCATAATTAGCGAATTTGAGCTTCTTAGCCTATATCAGTAGAGCATTTTTAAAGATCACACATTGATTAGTGTAGTGAGAATAAGTATTATGTTTTCTACACTATTTCTTTCCCGTGATTTGTTTATCAAATAGAACAACATGACCCACTAACAATTTAACATGTATATCCTTAACTAAGATATCAAATATCTGCTAGAATTTTTCCTTTTATCAATGAATTTAGAAGTGGATTTGTCATTATTCTGAATATTTTTTTTTAGAATTCTTACAAATATATGACCCAATAATGGCAAGTCTCGTTGTGCTTCTTTTATCAGTATCCTTTGCAAAGCCAAACTTGTGCTGATTCACATTATAGTTTGGGTTTTGATAATAAGAATTCGTATATAAATTTCCATATGATCTTTTTCGATCAACAAACATTCACGGTGAATGGTACAAGTCGTGAGTTGATTCAAATTAATGAATTTATAGTATTTAAGTTTCTTTCTTATCTTAATGTTCATTCCACTCTTTACTAGGTGAATTAACTCTTTATCAGGGAAAAGAGTGTGACTCTTACTCCTTACTTGATTGCTTGAAGTAATTAATGAACTGCTGGACAAGTTCATCAGAAAGTTATGTTAACAAAACAAGTTTGAAAGTACTCATTTTTTTCTTTAATTTGAAAAAAAAATATGAATGGAATAAATACTCTAGTTGATGCCAATCTTGTATAGAATTTGAAGGCAACTTCATATACCAAGCATGGGCCACTTAAGTTAACAAATTACCAAGCAAATAAAGCTTGGCATGATCATCTATATTGCCATATTTAACCATGAATTTACCAAAATGTTCTATAATAGATTGACCATTATCGCTGGGGGATGCAATAAATTTTGGATAGAGAAAACTATAAAGGAATTGGTATGCTTGGTCGATCCAATCTCGATACAACTTTCTATGATTTACTCTCGTGAAAGGGTAATCCAAGCCTAATTATTCTTGTAAATTCATTAAAAGTTGGTTCTTTAATTAATAATATATGAAGGTTAAAGTCTTGACAATAGTTACAAAGTTTTTTTTAGAGAACCTTTGATTTATTTGGGTATTGGTTAGGGATTGAGACAAAATTCCTTTTAAGATTTGCTAAGTAAGAGATTCACTTTTCCTCGTTTATACAAGATGCACTCACCATATTACATATGGTAAAATGAAGAACACTAGGAAATGTTAAAATTAACTTTGTTGATTTTATAGATGAAAATATAGATGTAGATTATGATGATTATAACTTTGCATCTGTAAATGATAGAGATAGATTTGGGCAGAATGAAAGCTAAAATAATGTTAGTTTTGGTCAAAGTGGAACATTCAGCTAAATGTAGAATACCCGTGATTTTGGGCTTTGTGAAGATTCCGGTGGAGAATTAGGGTTAATTAAGATGAAAATACCATCTTTCTAAGGAAATAATGATCTGGAGGCGTATCTAGAATGGAAAAAAAAGGTTGAATGGATCTTTAATTGTCATTGCTACACAGAAAAAAAGGTAAAACTTGTTGTCATTAAGTTTATAAATTATGCACTAATATGGTGGTGTCAGTATGTTTTTAGCAGGAGAAGGAGTATATTGATTCATGGGATGACATGAAAGCCATAATGAGAAAACGATTTATTTCTAACTTCTATTATAGGGAGCTCTTGCATAAATTAAAGAGTTTACATTAGTTGATATCAAAGTTAGACTCTGGAATCAGGTTATATCTTTCTTGTTATCATTATCTATTTGTTTTCACGTTAGTTTTTTTCCTTTTTTATTCTTTGTTTTGGTATGAATTGCTTAAGCTAGTTTTGGTTTGTTTTATTTTCCTTTTTACATTTTTCCTTGTTTATCTATTTTAATTGTGTTTCTTCGTAGAGTAAAAAAAATGTTACACATCATAAAATTTATTTTAGGTTAAAAAGGGTTGTTTCACATTTGTTTCACTTTTATATATATAAAAACAAACCTTGGAATTAACTCAAAATTGATATTATAGTTATTTGGGGTGAAATCACACTATATATCAAATTATAGATTCTTTTAATATTGCTTGAGTGGTGTTTCAATTCTAAGTTAAATTCTACCGCAAACTGATCACACACAGGTGTTTGATATCTAAGCATTAGAGAACGACCTATAAACTAAAATATGTTTTTTATTAGGTATAAGGGTACTACATATCAAATTTAAAGTTGTTTCGATATCGTTTGATATGATTTTCAATTATGATGTTTAAAATTGCATAACAAGTCAAATTTAAGGTTGTTCCGATATCCTTTTTTTGTTTTTTTAGCTATTCAGTTTATTTATGTTATATTTGGGTTATTTAGGATTCAAATAAGTGTTTTCATTGATTCTTGCTTCTATTTTGTTTCAAGTCTTAATGTCATCCATATTTTGTACGAATTCGCTTTGCTATTTGTGAAATCATAATCATTGTTTTGTTTTGCTTGTTTTCAATATCTTATTGATTCTTGAGTCACTTTATATATGTTTGGATTGCGTTACAATAGCCATTGATTTGGGTTCATTGATTTTCAGTTCGAAAGAACTATAAGAAAATGAGCTAAAAGGTAAAAGGCGTAATAAGAACAATTGAGTGAAAAGCCTTGAATTGTATGAAACATAAGAGTTGTGAGGTTTAATTTTCTTGCTACTAATTGATTTTTGTAAATTGAAAAATGTCTAAAAATAATGAGTCTGTGACACAAAAAATAAATAACACCTTTCAAATAAAAGTTTTTACCACACAACTTGAGCTACTAACTAGGGTGACGAAGGATCTAAAAGATGAGATGGTTTTGATGAGACAATAAAATAGAGAGGTTTGACATAGAGCTGATAAGAGGAAGTTCAATACAAGTAAGGAAGATAAACTGAGGTTACATGTTTCAAATATTTATTATCATAATGATTTTATGATGTTAGATAAAGAACGCGAGGTTGAACGAATTGCAAAGGTTTATAAAAAAACAAATAAAGAATGTGAAGAATGGAGAGATTTGGTTTAACATTGAAAGGGTGAAAGATGAAATAGAGAAGCATGGTTATCATTCAAAAAATATGTACGCAAGTAGATGGCAATGCATGTTTATTTAAAAATATTATCGGCTACTACTTTTATACAATGTTGTTGGAGGCAAGTGTGAGTAAAAAAAGAACTCTAAAGGCTTTAATAAGTGGCTAAAGAATTTTCCATCATACCTATTGGTGATTCGAGGATGAATCATATTGAAGAGAGAGGAAATGACACAGTCCAAATAAGGTTAAATTTAGATTTTTGCGTAAAATTTCCTATTATCCTGTTTTACTTTGTTGAACATAACTTTTAATTTAACTGTTGGATCAGATTGATATTTTTATAGGAGTTCTTAGACACGTTATTAAACATTGGTTTAAACTATCAGGTAAATCAAATTTTTTAAAGGATTATCTCAGACATGATTGAAGTTACTAGACGAATCGTGTTAAATTTGTCTGTCTAGACCTTTCTCTATTGTTGGACTATATCTAAAGTTACATAAGGAATTTTGCTAAGATTTTAATTGGGATGGAAAGTAGAAATTCATACCTTTTCAAATATATATGGTAAGTCTTTTAATTCATCTAAAAAAAAAAAGAACGACGTGTTTGAAGTCATGAATGAAATCTACTATGAATGTGCGAAAATTAGAGAAACATTGTTTTCTTGTGTAATATGGATTCCAGACAATACAAAGATTCCTTGATGCTCTCTTGGAAGCACATGTGTTGGCTTACGTACTTTACAAGAATTTCATGTCAAACAAGGAGATATTTCATAGTTTGCAAGAATTCCATATCCATTATGGAATGTATATGGAATATGGTGGCAAGGAGGCTTGATATTCTTTTGTTGTTCTTTTTCTTATTTTACAAGATTTTCTTACTCAAAAGGGAGATTATGAGAGGCTATTTAAATGAGATATTTCTATCACTTTCCTTTTTATCTTTTAGAGCATACTTTGGGCTAAATAAGGAAAGAAACTTCAGCACTTTATACAAAAAGCTTGTGCTTCATTGAATTTTAGTTAAAGCCCATTTGTTTGTAACCCAATAAGGAACTTATTATCTTAGAACTATATTATGTTTTGTTTTGCTGCAAATTTAGGCAGCCATTAGATATTAATGAAACTCAGTTTTGCTTGAGTAAATTTCTTCTTTTTTGTTGAGACAAAGAGTAAATCCAATTTATCAAGGTATAACTGACCTTATGATGTCATTCGTAATCATTCAATACCTATATTTTTTAGTTACATGTTTACTCTGGGTCAAGGTTCAACCAAATCTAATTATTCAACTTTTTTGGAGAAGTTATTATTTTCGTTGTGGGTTGCGTGACCATGTGATCATGAAGTTTATATCATCAATATATATATATATATATATATATATATATATTCTTAAATTTGTTTGAGAACGAAATAAATTTAATCTTGATTTATATACAATTTTTTCTCAAGATAATGCTTACCTACCATTGAAATAAAAAAATAAAATAAAACATGTCATATGCAAAAAGATTAGTTTACGTAAAACACATATACCTTTCTTTTATTTATAGTTATAACATTCAACTCAAAGATCAATCATCACAAGTTAGACTGATTAACCCATAAATCAATAGTTCAACCTAAAACATGTCATTTAAATAATTTAGATAAAAGTCGAAGTAAAACTCAATTCAAATTAAATTTTAAATTAATGGATGTCATTTAGATAAAACATCAAAGTAAAACTCAATTCGAATTAGATTATTCAAATTAGATTTTAAATCGATGGATCACCATATTAACTCACCAGGTCAAGAAAGTTAGAAACTTTTATATCTATGCTTTCATTCATTTGCAAACGAAACAAAAACGCTGCGAGATTTTTGTAATAGCTCAACTAGATATCTGCAATATCCGATTGAAGCAGAGAAAATATGATATTTGCAACGTACAAAAGTTGTTGTGCTTAGTAGGAGGTTTCATTCTCAATCCTATGAGACAAAGGAGTATTCATCCCATGTTCTAACCTTTAATTGAAAATGTGGGCAAGTTTACTTTGTAGTGATGCATATTACCTCTAAAGATGAATTAAGGTTAATTCTTCTGACCCAGCAATGTCAACTTGAGGTTTATGCCTATCTTTCTGGTTATATCATTATATTATATATGAACAAGAACAACCATGTGAACCACCGGGCCTCTGTTAAATGCCAACTTTGAATTCAGATGTTTGGTTGCCTGTTTGCCTGGTTTAGATAACCTACTCTCATGATTGGCCTAAATCTTGGTCAGAAAAACAACAGCCAAAGAACTATCTTAATCACTTCATCTCAACCAACGATTTTATCGTTTAATAAATTCTCTCAGAAACGCTTAGAAGTGACTAGTGAGAGCTAAATAAGTGAAACGCTTAGATTTGTTTCAGCACAAGGCAAAAAAGTCAAGCATTTCTTGTATGCCAGTGCTGAAAAGTCCAGATATCAAGCATCGATAGGTAGTCATTTCAACTGACCAACACAACATTTTGAATTAACCAATTCTAAATCATGTGCCGAAAATTCTAGTCCATCAAATGTATGCAATCGCATCCTTGTTGATGAAAGAAGTTACATTGTAATTGTAAACAGAGAAGTAACACTGTAAGCACAAACTTCAAAATATGCAAGGAGTAAAAAGGGCAAATATCAATCCCTGAATTGACTGAATCAAAGGAGCTCACAAAAATGACTAAGTAGTATGTTAGACGAGCTCCTGAGAAACCAATCGACATTTGAGGTATGCTATAGAATGCCTTTACTGAGAACAAAGAATGGGAAGACGTGACAAAATCTAGAGTGTTACGGGCACACACAACCCATCATAGCTTAGCTCCACATTGAGACTTTCTGTCTCCATCAATTTTGCAAGATATTCATTCACATTATCATGATCCATCAGGTGCATCATACCTTCAATATGGTTAATTAGAAAAAGAACCAAGTTAACTTTTGCAATTTCACTGAATGACAAAAGACTTGAATATGGTTATTAATGTAAATTAAGGAATGGCATGATCTAGATCATTTTTTTGCAAAACCATATGTAAAGAAAGGAATGGAAACTTGTATAGAAGTTCTGTTCTTCCAGAAAAGGCACAAGGCAGCGCTTCTAAAATATATAAAAGGAGGCTTACACATACCAGTGAAAAGTGTTCTCCTTGGTTGAATTTTCCGTACTTCTTCTATGGCCTAAAAGAAAGTGAAAATAAGCATAGTTCTGAATCTCCTGATAATATAATCTTGTTACAAGGAAAGGCAAATAAAATATACCCTTGGAAGTCCAAAGTGTGTCGACGAAGACCGATCAGGCCGCAAAGCATCCTGGAGATATTTTCATATCATAAGCTAAAAGGGGAGTATTTGCAATGAACTAGAAGAAATGTGAAAGCAAACATGTGTGCCATTTTCAACCATGATATTTTTGTGTGTGTGTGTGAGAGAGAGACCATAATCAGGAGCTCACAGTCCTTAAGGAGTGGATACGTTTCTTCAGGTATTTCACTAACATCACTGCATGAATAAAATTAGCTCTGGGATCTAGATAAAATATTACAGACAGCATAACAGTTTCCAAAAGAACATCTGTGATACATCTAAGCCATACCTGATGTAACATACGTTACCAAAACGAAAACCAAGAGAACGATAACCATGACCATGCCACACTGGTAAAGGGGTAAACTGAAAGGAAGTTAAAGAAAGATGTGTGAGGAGTTGTCATACTCAGACAACGAAACATCTCATGATCTCATCTGCAGAAGGGTGGGTACTCGAACTTTAGTTATATTGCCCTTGTAAATGTGTTACACTCTACCTCAAATGGGGAATAATATTGAATTGGGTGTGTTAGTGTTTAAAATTAAAGTAGAAAATTCAAAGAATTATTAAGACCAGGTCACTACACCCTCACAAGCAGGGTCACGTTATTACTTAAATAAGCACACAATAAAAGAAATAAATTTCATTTAAAATCATATTTTTGTATCCATAGGATCCCAACTATAAAAAGCACATAGTAAGCAGGTAAGATCTAAAACATGTGAGCCACTAGCCCCTTCTATGAAACAATAAAAAATGATACTCTGAGTCTCAGATCATGTCTGATAAGCCATTTAATCACCAAACAGTTTATAACATGATGCAAATTTCTGCAAGTGAAGTTTGAATCAGTTATGACAAAATACCATCTGTTCAGCAAAATCAACATTGTACACACATCCTTTTATTCTGACATGGTTTTGCAAGATTCATAAATTCCAACTTCCAAACAGCAATTAAATAATTTAACCCTTAACTAAATCCTGGAAAATAGAGTTTTAAGAGAAACTATGCCATCATTCCTCATTCAGCTATGCTACTTGATGCTGGATTAGTGAATAAGATGAAAATTGGCCTTGATTGTTGAAGAATTCAAATATCATAGGAACATAATGACTGTAAAATTCCTAACCAAGCTCCAACTGAGGAGCCTTCCAATATTTCCGTTTGCAGTTAACCTTCCCCAAATTTAGAATTTGACATGTACACAATCAAAAAGACATAAATGTAAGTGTTTTTGACATCAATAACTTAAATTACTTGATGACTAAATAGTCACAAGAACAGCCGGCCACAAAAGGAGAATCCTAGCTGGTAGGAGAACAGTTTATCAGTCAAAATAGAAATTCAAACTTCATCACAGGCCCAAAAAACCCAAAACTTCAGCTAAAAAAGACCTCAATTTGATACTAACTGGCAAATTGATGAATACCTTCAAATCATTCACAACAAAGGGCTCTTCACGTATTAGGTTAAATTGCAGCTCTGAGACAGCAGCACCTGGTGTAACCACACTTGTATCCACCAAATAATAATGAGTCTTCTTCATCACCTGAAATGATTTGAACATCATACAATCAGTTCTGAAATGTGCCCATAAAATAAAAAAGGTACATTGCCGTTTTGATATCAACAATTTCAGTATAGGGGTTCTAAGTATCAATTCACCCGTCAATTTGGATAAATGTATTTGTTTTCTACTAGAACAGAACATGATTTCATGCTCTAATGAACTATTAGGCACAGTACAAGGGTATGAAAAGAAATAGATGAAAAAGACCTTATTGTAATAATTGTTATGCAGCTGAGAGAAACCATGATTTTCTGATATGGTTAATGGTGAGTCTAAGAAATACTGAGAATTAAAGTAAAACTTTCACCAGTATATCATAAATTTCTAACCAATGATTTGGTCCAGGAATCATCATTTACATTACAAGCACTTTTAATGTACTTATAAAAATACTACCAGTTACTGAACATGTTAAGATCCAGAAACAACAGAATTTGTAAAAAGAAATGCATAATTGGAAATTTGGAATTTACACCTCAAAATCACGCTCTGCAACATAAATTGGAATGTAAGGCTGCACATTGTTTGTCCAATCACGGAGATCATCCAGACCTGTGAGAGTGTGTATTTTAATGAAGAAGAAGAAGAAGAAACTTGACACTTCATCTCAATTATCCTTATCTAGAACAAATAACATTAGAAAGCTTTAAGTTAGAGACCTCCAATTGCATCAGCATGAGAATGAGTAATAATAACCGCATCAATTGTTCTTAGCCTGACAGGAATGCAGATAGTTACATAATGGCAAATACCTGAGTAGACACATGCAATATAAGATAATCTGTTAAAGAACTACCGATTTAGTTAAGCATTCCCAACCCACCATTTTGAACTGTTACTCTGTCAGGATCTTAAAAGACAATATCAACATAACAAAAACCTAATAGAAAAATCAAAATGTACATTGGTGCCATGTAGAACCAACTCATAGTTATTAAAGAGGAAAAGTCATTAATATAACATGCTATACATCACCATTGACAACAGTTCATATTTTTATATTCCAGTGTACAAGTTATTTCAGTTCATGACTTAAGACTAGCCGTCGTTCAGTTGCTCTCATACTTCCATGACCTATGGTTATGCATACAATAAAAAACAAAATACTCAACAAATACAGTTTCCTCTATATATGATGAAGTGGCTGTTTATGTCTCCATAAGAATGGGGAAAAAAACTTGTGACTGTGGAATAATGAAACTAGAATAGAAGAAAACTAAAGTAAATCAAGGAAAAAGTAGCAATTCATTACCTTATATACTTAAAGAATACGCCATGATCAGCAAGTATAATTACCACCTTATTTGTGCATGCGCATGTGCGTCTTCAAATTATGAATTCAAGTAGAAATTCAATCATGTATCATTTATACAAGTAACATTGATGGTTCCAATACATTGCCACCTTAAATATATAAAAGTATACCATCCCTCTCTATTTCATGCATAAAACCTAAAGATTCCTCTGCCTCATTCTGATTTATTCTTGCAACCAGACAACTTTCCACGCACACATTTAAGATTCCTTGGGTCAATGCTAACATGCTTTATCTGAATGTTATCCTAGCAGAGTTATCTTATCTAAAGAAAAAGGCCACTGATCAAATTTGACTGGCTATTATTGATATCATCTGAATTAAAAGCCTCAAGAATTTCTAAAATATGAAGAGCTAAAACTAACCCAAATGCAGGAAACCATCGAAGAGCACTATGGTAGAAAAACCTGAAGAATAGAAGTTTAAAGAAAGTCTGATCAAATAAGTAATTAGATATTTAGTAAAATCATGAAAATAATGCTAACTAAAAAGTCATGATTAATCAAACCAGTAAACAATACAATGACACAAAAACATAAAGCAGTCTGTCACATACTTGCCGACATCTATAAGAATGTTGCGCCTTCCAGAGGGTCCATGATAGCATATAAGGAGGCCTGTGTTAAGCCTCCTGTTCTTGTTACCTGGTTCCACAGCTTTCGAGCACACCTACGAAACCAGGAATCACAGTCTTGAAACAATCATGAAAACATAAACAGTTGGTGCCAAAATGTGGATGTTTTGCAGCAGTACCGGACATTTATTTGAAGGATTGGTAAGGCAGCTGAGACGTGGAATCCCTTCACTAGTCCCCGTCCCCATAAAAATAATTTCAGATTGGCCAGCCTGTAAATGTGCATCAGCATTTCTACTAGCATCTGTAAGAACTCAATGCAGTGGCAGGTCAAAACTTATTGAAAAGCACAAAAATCTGCAAACAGCATGATATTATTATTGATAAAAATACAGCACGTCAACATCTCTAGTCAGGAAACAGAATCAATAATCTCAAAAACAAATGACACCTACTTGATTTGATTTCAAAACATCAAGAAAAGAAAACTCAAAAAAGGCACACGAGCCGTTGAATCATAATCTCAAAGTGAGCTCATTAGTAGGCCCCAGTATCCAACGGTTCATATATATATATGGTTTTATCTTGTCATGTTTTCTTAATATTAGGTTTTTCGATATAAAAAACATATGTAACACAACCAAGACAGAGATATCTGAAACTAGTTAGTTCAGTTGGATGGTTGGTTAGTTACTTGATTGAAGACAAGCTTGAAGAATCCTTCTGAAGGGAGAGAACCCGTTTCTAGGAAGTGAAAATGAGGAGAACCCATTTCTTGAGAGTGAAGATGAGGAGAGCCCATTTCCTGAAAGTGAAGATGAGGGAACCCCATTTCCTGAAAGTGAAGATGAGGGAACCCCATTTCCTGGAAGTGAAGAGGAGAAGAACCCATTTCTTGAAAGTGAAAATGGAGGAGAGGAGTTGAGATTGATGAGATTGATTTGGCGTCTGAAACTGGGCAGGGAAGGAGTAACGCGTACTGTGCCCAGATACTGAACCATCGTGTTCTTTGAATTAAAATTAAATAAATTGTGGAGAGGAATAAAGGAGCTTTATGGGTTCGTTGAAAAGGAAGGTCCCCACTGACGTCCCCAGAGAGGGATGAAGATTCAGACGGAAAGTGGAGAGGAGAGTTAACGACAGATCGTTTTATTCATTACTGTTTAATGCACTTCTCCAAACAACTTGTCGGTTTCCTTTTTTATCTTGTTAATTAATGATGCTCAAAAAAAGAATATTGTTAATCAAGATGTTATATATATATATATATATTCTGATTAGAAACTTATTTGTCTCCTCTCTAAAAGAATGATTAAGGACATAATAATAATAATAATAATAATAATAATAATAATAATAATAATAAAGGATTGTTACAATGCCTATGTTTTAGATAAAATACACTAGAAAATTCAATGATTCAAAGTAAACCAAAATGAAAATCAGAGAAAAAGAATATTTGGTTTTATTGATTTATTTTATTTTTAAATTGAATAAAAAATATATAATTATAAAACCAAATAAATCAATGAATCAAACAAATGGAAATCAATGAATCCAATTTTATTGTATTTAGTTTTATTCATTTCTAAAGTTCTAATTTTATTTTTCACATTGTTAATTAATATATTAATTAGCAATTTTTCTTTAAAGAAAATACTTGAAAGTTGCATGATGTCAACTCCATTATGGATTAACGTTTTTACCTATATATCTCCTAGATTCTTCTTTTCATGGGTATATAAATTCTTTTCTTGTTTCATTATTAACTTACATTGAAATTTCAAGATATTTTTTTTTTAAGGTGGCACGTAAAGAAAAAAGAAAGAAATAATATAGTGTAGAATTTATTTAGAAAAATAATACTGTTGTATATAATATTTATGACTCAAGTTACATGTAATATCTGTGATACTAGTCGATAAAAAATTCAACTAGGAGCGGAGTTAAGATTATTTGATAAGGAGGGTCAAAACTAATATAACAAGATTTTTTTTTAATTTACTATACATAAATTATAAAAATAAAAAAAACTGCATGATTTAGTTTTATTTAAAGAACTTATTACAAACATATGATGATTTTTGTATAAGGTAAGAGGTTTAAAGCAATACCAAATTAAGTCAAAGCTATAAAGTTAATTTCATCTTCATAATGTATTCATCACTTTAATTTTGTTGGTCTTTGTACCTATCAAATATAAACATACAAAATATATAAGAAACATTAGCTAAAGCGATGCATTATTTATGTTTGATAAAACTTTGAAATAAACTAAAAAATAATAAAGAATGATTCTTACATATTTATTTTAATTGTACTTTTCGTTCTTTTATAAAATAGAAATCATCGATTATCATATCAATTGTGAATCTTTCAGCAATTTCTTTTTCTATATAGACAATCAAATAATTTGCAAGAAAATCATCCTCCATCTAATTGCGAAATCTTATTTTAATAATCTTCATCGCTGAAAAAGCTTGCTAAGTAGTTGCTGTTGAAACAAGAAGAGTCAAAATAAGCCAACCTGTTAATGAGTGGATAAATTATTGATTTTTTTATTTCTACCAATCCTTGACATAAATCAGCAATCGATGACATTCTTTAACTTCAGATGATTGGGTACATCAAACTTATAATGCTGCAATTGAAATCTCAAATGAGTTTTTTCTTGGTCAGAAAAGTCTTAAGGATAGAACTTGTTAACAAGTAAGCATATATCTTCAACATATAATAATTTATAGTTATTTTTAGGATCTAAAGTTGTGCTCAACTTAAGAAGCTCGATTGTCTGCTCATTGAATCTATTATTTAGCTCTTGCAATTGTTGATCAATGATAGTTGTAAATATATCAACTCGGTAGTAATGTTCAACTGTTATTGATTTTGTTTTACGGCGAGATTGTCTTACACTAGAAAAACAAACATTCATATCAGGAACTTCAATGTCTTGATGCTTACAAAATGATGTCACTTCTTCTAAAAGAGTTTCCCAATCATCATCTCTTAACTTCTGAATTAAAGTCTTTGTGGTAGTCACCAAATGCATAACATTTAAAATGTATTGAGATTTCTGTTGCAAAGTTTGATAAAGCACATCAGTAATTCCACATCACAACGTTGAGAATAAGTAGATCTATCTAAAGCGATGTTTTCAAGAACCAAGCAAGTTGCCCCATATATTTTTATCAAACTGCAAATTGATTTGAAGTGCAAACTCTATCTACTATCTCCAGGTTGTTGCAAACCACCTACTTGATTAACTCCTTTACCCATTTCAATCTCACCAACATCAACTAAATGTTCAATTATAGCTGCTTGAAAAGCCCGTAATTCATCATTATGCTTGTAAGAAACACTAACAATGTTAAAAACAAAAATCAAATTTGAAAGAAAGTGTGAACATGAGATATTTCTTTAGCTGCAGTAATAAGAGCCAATTGTAATTGATGAGCTAAACAGTGTACATAATATGCATAAGGGCAATCATTAATGAATAAAACTTGCAATCCATTCCACTCTTCACCATATTACTAGCACCATCGTACCCTTGACCCCTAATATTTTGAACATCAAGATTGTGATGAGATAAAACAAAGGAAATCTTTTTCTTAAGAGTTGAAGCAGTTGCATCTTTGACATGAACTATATCCAAAAATCGTTCTCGTATAAATCCACTTCTATCAACAAACCTAATAACAAGGGCCATTTGCTCTCTTCTGGATTCATCTCGAGCTTCATCAATAATTAAACAAAATCTTGCATCACCAATCTCATGAAGAATTAAAGACTGGATATTTCTAGCAAAGACATGCAAAATTTCTTTTTGAATTCGATGTGAGGTGTATTTAGCATTTTATGGAGCATTATCCAAAACAAGAGCACCTACTTGTTCATTGTATGATGCTAAAAGTTCCAACATTTCAAGAAAATTACCTCGGTTTTTTGATTCTGAATGTTCATCATGCCCTCTAAAAGCATATGATTGAATGTAAGCCAACGAACAATATCTATTAAAGCTTTAATACGCAATCGATTATTTAGAATTTCTTAAGTAGTTTGCCTTTTAACTACCTTCTTAATATGACATGACTAATTTTTTAAATTTTCCAAGCACCTGGTAGCAAATTTATGAGCTGAATTCGAACCTTTTTTCATATGAGTAAAAAAAGCACATCGTTCCCCATCATTAACTTTCTTCTAACAATTGAATCCTTTAACAGTAAATGTGTCTGATCCTGGCTTTCCAGATGGCTTACCTGAAAATAGATAGCAAGGGAAACAAAATGCAGTATTTTTCTCTAAATATTCAAGTCATGGATAACTTTTGAACCAAATGAGACTAAAATCGATGAGGATGTTTTTCACCAGTCAACGGATATTCAGACATCAAAGGTTGATATGACCCCAAATTAATGTATGCCTTTCAAATTTCATCTTGTTGATTAATCGGGTATTCCTAAATTTAAGGACGATTGCTTGGATCTCTAATTGAATGAGCAATGTTGATTCTAGTAGGAGGCTGCTCACTAATCAATGTAGGTTCTTTATAAACTGAAGCACACTAGGGCTGCTCAACCATAACTTCAACATTACACATTGGAGTTGGTTCACTAGGCTGTGAGTTATCAATATTTTTTCTCTTTTTCTCAAAAAAAGAATCAATTCTTCTTATTTTGTTCATGGTTCAACCTAAAATCAAAATATCTAAATTTTTATTGTTTTCTATTTTAAAAATTAATACAAATAACGATGTATTGAAGCAATAATCAAAACCAAAAATAAATTTTTACATGTAATCCACACTGACAAATAAAAGCAAAATTAACATATTAAAAAAAGAAACTGATATATAAAAGAAAATCTAACATAAAATAAATATGAGATTGTTGGTTCCTAAATAAGAAAACTTACATTGAATCAAAGCTGGGTATGTGTTCTTCAAAGAACTCAATTTGGCTAGAAAGATTGTGTCTAATTATATATTGGACCTGGTGATAATAAGGTACACATGAGAAAAAAAATGATAATTTTGGTGGCTCTGCTAAAAACAAACATAAAAAAATCCAAACGTAATTGAAACAAACCTATAAAATATATCCAATTAATTAGAAAAAGAAATAGTCACTATAACAAGAATTAAAAAAATAGTAAAACTAGCAGATCTGGAAAAAAAGTAAATATAGTAGAATTATATAAAATAAACCTCATCAAATTCTTAACAAATATATATAAAGAAAAGATTTTAAATTTGGGTCACCACTAACTAATTACCTGGTAGCTTTGCTTTAGCCTTTCCACGTCGCTTTATATTCTTATAGTTTTGGGTTAGGGCTCCAGAGAAAGAAACAGAATGATAATTAAATTGAAAAGGTTACTTGCCTTTTCTTTTCCACTCTCATGTAAGTAAGCAGAGCATAAAATAAAGACTTTTAAAGTGGAGAGTTTTAATAGTTAAGGAAATAATAATTTATTATTAGAAGGGCCCATCTCTTTAACAAATTACACTATCCATGCATTTAAACACTAAATAAAAAAAAATTAAAATGTTTTGCAGCGGCTGGGCCCCTGCTTGCCCCCCTTTAATTCCGCCCCTAACTTCAATCCTCCCCTCCAACAACTCCCTAGACCCATCTTATTTAAAAGATCCATCTAACAACCTTCTCTCCCTCTCTCTCCATCGCGAGACGACATACTCTCTCCTCTCACTCATATGTTGTTGCTGATTCTAACTACCATCCCCAGTTTCCACCACCACTATTACTCACTTTCAACTATTTAAGATTTAATATATTACACATTCTCCTCTATTAACTTGATAGCATTTTTATTGATTTTTAATTTTGATTGTTTTAGGGTTAAGTTTAAGGGTTTTTTAGGTTTTGGTGAATTGCATTTAAATTTTATTAATCAACTATAAAATACTTATAGAGAAAAATGATGAATTTAGGTTGTTGTCAATTATGTTATGGTTAGGGTTATTTTAGGATTTTTTTTTCAAATTAGATATAAATTATGTTAACTAGCTATGAAATATATCAATTGAGTTGATGAATTATGTTATTTATGGAGAAAATTGATGCTGGGTTGTTGTCAATTACATTAGGTTTAGGGTTTCATTGAATAAAGTTTTGTCGAAATTATATACATTGATTAATTTGCAATATTGATAAATTAGGCTTAGGTTTGGTTGTGTTGTTTGACAAATATCTCATAGTATTAGATTACTAAGCTTTTATGGTGGTGCTATGATGTGAAACCTCATGATCACGTGGTTATGTAGTCCACAACAAAGATGATAACTTCCTCCAAGAAAGCTGAATAATCAAGTTTGGTTGAACCTTGACCTGGAGTTAATTTGTAACTAAGAACTAGAGGTATTGGGTGATTGCGAATGACCCATAAGGTCAACTATACCTTGATAAGTTAGATTTAAAAAGAAGTTTGTTCAAGCAAATCTAAATTTCATTAATGTCTAAAGGCTCTCCAAATTTGCAGCAAAACAAAATATGATAACTATAATGGTCTTATATTGGGTTACAAACCAATAGGTCTTAATTAAAACTCAGCTAAGCACAAGGCTAATGCCTAAAATAAACCTAAACATTGATTTTAGGCCAAAACAAGCCTAACAGAAATACAATTTCAAAAACTAAAATATAATTATCCCAAATATTAATTAAAACAATAAATAAACCTTTAAAATATTTAGATTAATACGGAAGTGGTGTGTTCTGTCATCCAATCTTCGTAGAAAGTTTTCAATTGATGCCTTGATGCAACCATATTATTCAATAGTTTCACCCACATTTAACTAGTGTTTTGCCTATGTTTTATATATAAAATGCCTTGATATTCTTTGTTTTATGTTTTGAAGGCACTTTTGGATGAAAGATGCAAAAAAGAGTAAATTGGAGATAATTGGCAGATTTGACCTTCAGTCAATGTTTTGTGCAGAGCGTGAGCTCTAGAGGTTGAAATGAAGTGATTCTAGTGGCATTAAAAAGCTAACATCCATACCTTTCTGGACATCTAAGGCAAGAAAATAAAATAAGGAAGAGCATGGAAATCGCAGCCTTCAAAGTCAAATCTCGTAATTTGCTAGTGTTGACCTTTAGCCATTTCAACTTGAATATCTGGAGCTACAGAAGTTCAATTGATGCAAACTCAATTGTTTTGGATTCATGACGCAAAGGTCTATAAACAATCCAAATTTTAGCCATAAAAGATGTCATATGAGGGAGATATGATTTTTCAAAGATGACATCTGAATTCTGCCAGCAAACAGGTTTCGTGAAGAAACGAGTCCAAATTTTGTTCCGAAGCATCTAAACCGATATCCAAGTTTTTATTTCAGCAATTTAGCTCCTCTAAGTCAAAGCTTGAAGATTTCATGCAATGCTATTTGTCCTTTTTTAGGAAAATAGTTATTGAAGTACTTAAATGTAAACAGTCTACTTAATGGAGGATTATTTTGTAAAATAGAGACCTAGGGTTTTCTAAGATATAAAAAGAATGAGAGAAGAGAAGGGGGACAGCCAGCCAAGAAGAGAAAAACGCTCCCTTCCTCTAAGAAACCCTAAATTATGCATTTTTTTTATTAGTTGTTCAACAAACATGCAAGGCTAAACACTTTTTCTTGGTTGCAAGGACATGGAAACCTTCGGATTTCAAGAACTGTGAGATTTATTTTACCTTTTCTTTTCAGTTTATATGATGAATATGTTTGTTCTCCTATACTTATTTTTCCTATGATTGTTTATTTTAATTGCTAGAGCGGACTCTAAGTTATTATTGTAGACAATCTATTGCTAAGTTTGATATCAAAACCGGAGTTGTGGTATATGAACTTATGAAGCAATTGAGTTTAATAATTGCGGCGGATCTACGTTATTAATTTTAGGAAGAACATTCAATCAAATCAAACATAGACTGCGGACAATTATGTTTTCTTGATTAATCAACTTATCTTGTTCTTAAGGCTGCCATTAAATTAAATTACTAGTGCGGACACTGTGGTTGTTTGATGGTTAGGGTTAGTTATACGGCGGATCCGTTAACTAACCAATGTTAAGAAGAGATAAATATTCAGAATATAAATTGATGTTTCGTTTTCATGATCAATTTTGATTTCTGTAGGTGGATGTGTGCTTGTGACCAAGGTTTGTTCTCTTGATAATTTTCTGATGTTATTAAATTTCGTTTTATAGTTTTCTGTTTTCTTTTGCTTTAGCTTAGATAACATCCAAACCCCCCCCAAATTACATATCATCTAGCATAAAAATATGACTTGAATCTTCCTCGTGGGATCGACCCCTTGTTTGCTCTATACTATCTTGTGTGTTGTGTTTGAAGTTAGGGTAATTAATTTGTGCGACCGCGACATCGCAATAAATTTTGGCACCGTTGCCGGGGAAGTAATTTTAGTTGATTCTTGTGCTATTATTTTTATTTGCTATGATTGTTATCTCTTTTTCTAAAGAAAAAAAACCAGAATTTTTGCTTGCTGCGATACTGTTCATTACGGCAACGGTATTGTTCAAAACATATTTTTTGGTGGAATTAGGTATCAGCCTTTTTTTTCCTGAAGGGAAACGATGTTCTAAATAGGACTAGTGGTTACCATTAGCCCCATCCTATTGAGGCAAAATTCCACTGTTTTCTAGGGTTTTTAGGCAGTTTTTGTTTTCTACCGTAAGATTTTCATATAATTTGCATTGTTTTTGATCTTTTGTGTGGTTGGTTTCTTTTGAGTTTTCTTGATGATTTATGCCAGTAACCCGTTCTACTAATCAAATTCAAGTGCAGTTGGATCTTGAAATAGAAAAAACTTTACGCAGGTTACGAAAGGAAGCTTGCCTTAATGCCATGGCTGTTGCACGACAACAAACACTTAAGGAGCTTGCTGCTCCTAACGTGGAAAATCAGCCATTGTGCATAAACATCGACAATAATATAAACTTTGAGCTCAAATCTGGTTTTATACATTTGTTACTAACTTTCAATGGTCTTGCAGGAGAAGATCCTCATACTCATCTCAAGGAATTCCATATGGTTTGCATTGGCATGAAACCGAATGGAGTTGACGAAGAACAGGTTAAGTTGAAAGCTTTCCCTTTCTCTTTAAAAGGGGCAGCAAAGGCATGGCTTTTCTCCATTCTCCCAGGTTCAATTGGAACATGGAATGGCATGAAGAAGATCT
>Ga0325411_1001962_pt1 | contig 23086 bp, 12 predicted proteins | sample PopdelMetagenome_13_FD_206181 | JGI IMG/M metagenome (GOLD analysis project Ga0325411, IMG submission 206181) | Populus deltoides microbial communities from Bellville, Georgia, United States - Xylem-PdIQD-R4 | ecosystem: Host-associated > Plants > Phyllosphere > Stem > Wood/Secondary xylem... | reverse complement strand
TTTTAAAACTATGTTTGTTTAGTTTTTCTTTTCAATAAAAAATTCAAAAAGAAATGCATGAATATTACACCTTTTTTTCTTAAAAAATAAAAATTATTCTTTATAAAAATTAATTATATTATGTATTTGTAATAATATAATTATAAAATATTTGTTTTATTTTATTAAAATTATCATGAAAAAAATATATTGTTGACTTTAAAATGTCTTTATATTAGAGTCATAATAAAAATTAAATTCATAACATTATAATGGTCATTATATATATATATATATCATCAATATCATCTTTCTAAAAAAATATATCCACAAGTACATTGATATACAATTTACAATTATATATCAATATGACTACAATATCTTATAAATTACAAGTATAAACTAGTCTATAATTACAACCATCAATCAATACCATGACTTATCAAAAGGAGATATCGAGTAACTTGATAACCTTGTTTTCGAGGATTGATGCCTTCAAAATAAAGTACCTATAAAATATATAAGATCAATAAAAATATTTTTTTTAGGTTCATGAAGAGAACTAAAGAGTCTCATGAACTTAAAATTAAGCGGTCACAATTTAAAAACAAAACAATAATAGGAAGAAGGGTTCTCGTAATCAATCTTTAATAATGCATCACATCCTAAAACAAGTTTTAGTTGAACATGAAATTTTAGTTTAAAATTCAACAGCGACAAAGTCTCGCACGAATGCACCATAAACAAAGAATCTGCATGAGCCAACGAAAATAAAAAGGGACTGCTTGGTATTGAATAATAGAATCGTCGGAATCGAACCCGAAAGGTCAAGTTTGTGCAAGAAAAGAATAAATCTCGAAACGTTTAGCTGTTTCTTCATATGTTGTTCTTCTGGGTAGACTGTACCTGTTTAAAATAGAATAGAGCAGTACAATCTTTCTTCACGTTATATATATATATATATATATATATAAACACACACACCATTAGTTTATGACAGGACAGAGACTAATTGTGAGAACATTAGTTCATGTTGTAACAGCTAGTTGCCGGAACAGCGAGGGGCAAAAATACAAAATATCAACCATGTAAATGGTGGTCTAGTGATAAAAATCTGGGATTAAGAGATTTATTCTTTCTGTGGTTTCAGATTCGAACCATGTGGTTGCTCATATAATAGCTATTGGAGGTTTATATGGTCATTAACTTTAAAACCCGTAAAATTAGTTGAGATTCATTTAAACTGAGTCGAACAATCACGTTAAACTAATAAAAAAGAAAGTACGAAATATGAATCTACGGTACTGGAATGACTAGAAAATAAAGAAGAAATTTTAAAGTAGCTAACGGTTTCTCCAAGCGATCCGCTTTTATTGGAGGTTTATTTCTTTCTTTTCTTTTTTTTTTAAATGAAGATATTTGTTTTTTCTCATTAAAATGTAATAAAACTATTAATTTTAGGTATTTGTTTGTCCATTAAAAAATATACTTTCCTCGCCTTTTCTCATCTGATTACATTATTTAAAAAACTGGTAAATGAAACTTTATTTTCTAGGAAAAAAAATATGGATTGAGAAAAGTATTTTATAATTTAAAATAGTAAAAATTACTCTTCATGGAGAATTTTAAAACTAAAATGACACAAAATTTAATTGTTTGCACACAATAGCATATTAAAAACATATTTTAAAATATACAGCATTTCTAGAAAATAAATCATTCAAGAAAGAAAATATCAATGTATAATATTATATTAATTTTATATATTAGTGCATATCACACTTTAATTTAGATAATATTACTATAAAATATACTATATTACACAACATGCTATATTTTACAATAATTTTGTATATTAATGCGTATCACACCGTTTATTTTTAGAATCGGGTCACCAATGAATTGCGTCAATAAGTTTTTTCCTATTAATTTTATTTTTTTATTGTTAAATTGATTGTATAATATTAGGTAATTTTTACATTAAATCTGAAATCCGTGATAGATAAAAAGTTGAGTTAAAATTTTTTTTTATGATAATTTTATTTTCAAATTTTTTAGTGGTCAAATAAATTATTTTCAGACAAACCAAGATGATTAGATGATGTCAACTAACTCATCCTGGTTAAACAACAAATCAAATTGAAAGATTTAGGGATGAATCACTATATTGAATTTAATAATAATACCATGTACGTAGTTCTCTGTTATATATATATATATATAAAATTACGTTCAAGTTTTCTTATCCGATCCGCCACCTGTTCAGAAACTCATTTATCTAGACAACGTAAAGATGAAGAGAATGCTAGGAACATAGGCACATAGCTCATCCTTAACAGTAAAACACAAGCGGCAGAGCATCAATCAGTATACAGCTCTCAATTTGTAAATACAGCAGCAAGCTAAACAAAGGATTAGTACATCTTCATGGAATTCCTGGTAGGATTCTCTTTTCTTGTTTTTCCAATTACAGCACTGTCGCTTTCACCAAAACGATGCTCCAGAAACCACTGTCAAAGAACTCTCATGCATTTGATGATTCTCACAACTGTACACACTATAACCTATCATTCATCACTAGCTGTGAAAAAGAAGAAGAAAGATCCAGCATGTTTTAAGAACAAAAGGTACCTCATAAGTAAATGACTTATCCTCTGCTGCACGGTCTTGAAGATAACTACAAAGTGAAAACACAGAGCACAGGGATAGTAGAATTCCAAACAAAACCAGAAAATCCCATTTCCCTTGGCTCTCTTCAACTTTCAATCAAGTTGAAAATGAAAAAAAAAAAACCCATATCCAAATATCAAACAGGCTGAATGCACTTTTGATTTTATCACATGGTATTTTGATTTACAGATGGTAAAGCACAGGCCAGCTAAAGGATGACATCAAATAAGAGAGAAGAAGCTTCATGGATTAAATTAATTTACCAAATCACAGGAAAAGTTGCAAGCAAATCGTATATGATATATTATATTTATGCATTAGTTAAAAGAAATGTGGGCCCGGTTGAGAAATGTGGAGTAACCCCCCCAATTAGCCCGTCGATGAATGGCCGCTCGTGGATTCCAAAGGATCTATTCAATAGAGTTAAATCTTTTCTTTTAGGGAAATTAAAAAAAGGAAAGATTATTTTATTTAAATAAGTAAAAAAGAGACCACGTAAGGCACATGACGGGTGGAATAGGGTGGGCCCCCTAAATTAGAGAGACGCGTACATCGAGTCATTTGCTAACACGTTTACGGCCGGAGGTGACGTTGGAAATAAACAATAAGTTTAGCCAGCACAAATATCAATGGGCCAGCTCAACAACCACCATACCCCCCCCCATCGTATATCCTGCTGTACTAATACGCTTCCCTGACATATTACACGTGTCTCATGACGTGGATGTTGCCCTGGCGCTCCCTCTTTCTCCTCCCCTCCATAATCTCTCTCTCCCTGTTCTCTCTCCGTCTAAAAAAAATTGAACTTGCATTTCCCCCTCTGTTTTTTAAGAAAGAGAAGAAAAAAAAATGCAGAGTCTGTGAAGCTAGTGACAGGTTTTCTAATCTATGTTGCTTCCTTCTTCGTGCAAAATTGAATACAGAGTGAGCATTATTTCAAGTCTCCGGAGTTCACAGCTTGTTATCTGTAAGGATAAGGAGATTTATGATCTGAGAATTGGAAGGTATGTAGAACCTGGAGTTCTCTCTCCTCTTTGTGTTAAAATCCCGTGGTGTTTTGAAGATTTCTTTTTTATTTTATTAATGGTGTAAGTTTTTGCTTGGTTAGTGAGAAAATGTAAGAAAGGCGAGGAAACTGAAATTTTCGAGACATGTTAGCATGAAAAATCAAAACTACTGTTAGCTGTTCCTTTTCGAGTCTGGGAACGAATAAAACATAGAATTATTTTTTTTTGTTAATTGTAAATGTTTTTGGAAAAACTTTCTTTCCTTTTCGTATCATCCAAACAGAGAATCAGTTTAGCAACTTTCTGGATCCCACAATTTTCTTTGTTTAGGGTCGAAACAGAGAATTCGCTAATAATTCTTGTACTCTAAGGTTTGCTTTCTCTCCTTTTTTTAATCCAAATCTGCGAGAAAGAATCGAAATAGTTTATAACTGAAGTTGTCCCGATAAAATTATTAGCCAGAACCTGATCGTGCAGGTGTAGAAAGATTTTAGATTTACAGCTAAACTTGTAGGGGTATTTTAGTCATTCTATTCACGGATAATACCCCTGGTGAAGGATTTGGTGTTTGTGTGCGTCACTTTCTTGTGATCCAATGGTATTATGGAAAGACTTTAATACCCTCAGATTCCATAAAAATTTTCAACGGAGTTGAACTTTTTAATTGAGGGTGAAAATATTTACAAAATTAAATATTGAAATTCATGAAAGAAGTTCAGAAACACATCCCTAATGATGTTTATGGTGTGCTCAGCTGTCGATAGTTAATGATCCGATGTATCACTGAACAGAAGGCAGTGAATGGATTATCTTTCAAAGTTTTATGATTTTATCTGTAAATTACACAGTTTCTTAAACAGTGTTTCATTTTCCCTTGTCTGAAAAGAGCTGAGGAAAACCCTATCTTTCACTGTACCGGATTCGTACATAAAATTAGTTTTTATCAAGTGAAAATCAGTGGTGTCTTCCCCCCTACACAAAGCTGTTTCATATTGGGATAGCTGGTTTCTGACTTTTTTGACAGACCTTGACTCTGGAAGTTGCGGGTCTTTAGTGAATCTAGAAATTGTGCAATGGCTCAATTTGAATGATTAGATGTGTCATGACTCAATCTTAATCTTCTGTTTTTTTTCAATATGTTCACACTCTGCTCCCACACCTTTGCTAACCTGTCTCCTTTTGTTGCAGGTGAGAGAGTTAAAGCAGTTTGGGCGTATCATCTCCAAATTAAGTAAGGATTTTTATTTTTTTTGGTGTTTTACCATGGGAAACAATGAAGAGGGAAAGTCTTCTGCGTCTGATAAATCTTCTCCTACCCAACAAGTAAGCTGAGAAGTATTTACATTTCAGTGGTGGAAATTGATATCGTCACATTCTTTTACCTTTTTTTGAGCAAAAAAATCTTAGTTTATGATGTCCAAGAATATCATGAAAAATAAGTTGGAAAGCTATACCATGAAAAATAAATAGAAAAATCACTTATTAATGTTTTAAATTTTTTTAAAAGTTTATCTAACATATAGAAAACATTCAATTTAAATATGTGACCACATACAATAAAAGACTAAGCTATGAAAAGTGTAATGGTAGAAAAAAATTATTTATTATGTAATATATATATTTATAGTTTATTTTATAAAATGTAACTATACATATAATATAAATATTTTAAATATAATATTATAGACTTATAACTATTTTTTGTTGTTTGAAGAACATTGAAAATAAATTTCTTTTCTATGTATCCTAATTTTATGTAGCAATTTATATGATTTAAATGTATGATTATTGTATAATACAATATGTTTTATATTCAAATTTATTTTCTAGCAATATTATCTAAATTAAAGTATTGTATGCACTGATATATCAAATTAATATACTTATATATTGTATATCAATATATCCTAATATATTATTTTCTATATAAATATATTAGTAATTTATTATTTTCTAATAATATTATATTTTAAATTATTATATTATATTATTTTATTAATATATTATTGTTTATAATAATAATAATAATAATAATAATAATAATAATAATAAAGTATTGTACCACTTTAGTTTTTGGGTCCTTCATGAAAAGTGTTTTCCAATATTTTAAATCAGAAAACACTTTCCTTCATCTAAAACATATGTTTTTTTTTTTACCGGAAAGTGAATTTCGTTGATCAATTTTTCATAATGTAGTTAAACATGAGAACGTCATGTTTTCCAGGAAAACACTTTCCACCAATCAAATAAGGCCTTGATTAGTTTGCTGTGATTTGCAATTTTTTTTTCTGATTATTGGTCAATCCTTTTGTGTTGGCAGGATCAGACCAGCATTCATGTGTATCCTGATTGGGCAGCTATTCAGGTTATCTACTTAATGCTTGCATTTGTTTTCTGCCTTTTCATTTAGTGGTTTAGAGTCGAGACATCACCAGCATATTCAGCTATGCCTTTTCTTTTTTGTGACACTTTCAATTCAATTGTGACACTAAGTGAATTTGTATCATCTTTAGGCATATTATGGATCCCGAGTGGCTCTCCCACCATATTACAACTCGGGTGTGGCATCTGGCCATGCCCCCCATCCTTATATGTGGGGCCCGCCACAGGTATTACTCAAAGCTCTTGAAGGGATGTATTTTTCTTTCAAGATTGCCAGCAATTTTCTATTTCTTCTTGGTACTTCAGAAGTAATGAAGTAAATTGAAGACTTGAGCACTGATACAGACTTTTAACTTTGAATTCTTCCAGCCTATGATGGCTACTTATGGGGCACCATATGCAGCAATCTATTCACATGGAGGAGTGTATGCACATCCGGCTATTCCGATTGTAAGTCTGCATTTTTTCAACAACTTGGTTGTTGATATTATTCAAGGAGTGTTACAATGCTTTCTAACTTAGAGAATGGCTGGATAAGTTATGATCAAAGTTTCAACAGAATACTCAAAGTTGTAGTGTAATTATTGGAGAGTTTATAACATGCTTATAGTTCCATTCTATTCAATTCCCAGGGATCCCACCCGCATGGTCCTGGGGTTCTGTCATCTCCTGCTGTAAGTGAAGCCTACTCTTTGGAAATTTCCTTTTCTACTCTTCCAATTCCAATTCTATCTGTATTCAATATCAGTTAAACAAAATGAGATAGAAATGCATCAGTTGGAAATACAGAAACTGATTTGCCTTCACTGTGTAAGCATATGTAATTCTTGTACAATTATGCAGGCTCATACCCCTTTGAGTGCAGAAACACCTACAAAATCTTCAGGAAATACTGATCAGGGTTTAATGAAGAAGTTGAAAGGGTTTGATGGGCTTGCAATGTCAATAGGCAATGGTGATGCTGAGAGTGCAGAGGGTGGGAGTAGGCTACCTCAGAGGTTTGAAACTGGCACCGATTCACCCCCCTCCAAATTTTCTTTCAAGTTTTGTTTCAGCTTAGCTTTTTTGTCTGGGTGACCAATTTGGTGGTCTTTGAGAGACTTTCTTGACCGACTTTCAATTGTTTTGCCATGTACAGCATGGAGACAGAAGGTTCCAGTGATGGAAGTGATGGGAATACAGCTAGGGTGAGCCCTTTTATCTTTCATGAGTGTTTGCATGCTTCAAAATTTAATATGTTTCTGAATGTTAACTGTAATCTTTACCGCTTCTTTTGTTAGGGAAAGAAAAGGAGCCGTGATGGAACACCAACTGTTGGTATAATCTCATCCTTCATTGAGAGTGTTGACCTAGAAACTCAATTTCTAGTAGCATTTGTTCTTTTCCTGTTGTGTGCATCGCATTTGACCACGTTGCAAGTTGTGAAATGACAAAGCTAGTGTCTATATTGACCAGGACAGTTTACTAAAAAGTGTTCATTTGCAAAGGGATGGTTATCAGATGTGAGGGCCGTGTTGTGGTGCTCTTCATCATTCAATATGGTAGTGTCAATTGAAGAATGACTTCTTTTTAGGCGAAATCTTGGAAACTGAAATAATGATATTTTATTTAGGAATGACCAATGTTGTTGAGGGCAATAGTTGATAAGCCTCACAGCATGCTTAGATGAGGAAACTTTCCATGTGATTGAACCTTATGCATGCATGGCAATGAATTCTAGGCTTCTAGCACAAAAGAAACAACCCAGGGATAGGAATAGATAATGGACCAAATATAGCCGATCCACATTTTGTCTTGAATTTAATGTTTTTAAGCTTAATTTATGTACGGTGTACCAAAAAATAGGGCATCATTTTTGTACTCAGATCATCTTACCACAGGTGGAGATGCAAAAACAGAGACACATTTTAGCCCTCTTCTTGGAGAGGTGAATCCATCCACTGACAAGGTTTTGGGTGCAGTTGTTGATCCTGGTATGACCAAAGCATTGGAGCTCAGAAACCCTCCTAGTGTGAATGTTGCTAAGACAAATCCTGCAACTATTCCTCAACCTGGTGCCATGCTGCCTTCTGAAGCCTGGTCACCGGTATAATATATGCTGTCGAATATCTCTTTTAATTTGTCCCAACCATTTCTTCTGTGCCTCTCTGAACATATGCTATTGTCAAAAGTTTTGTTTGTAATTAGAATAGTATATATGCCCTGTCTTGAGCATTTTCTTATGAATTCTGGTGAGCATTTTCTTATGAATTCTGGTGGCATGCTCAGAATGACCGGGAGCTGAAACGAGAGAGGAGGAAGCAATCGAACAGAGAATCTGCTAGAAGGTCAAGATTAAGGAAGCAGGTAGAGTAGATTTGTAGCTGCATTTCCCCCCCTAGACATCCTGTTGTCGTTTTAAATCTCTCCATTAGACTATCAATTTATCACTGAAATTGTGCTTTGTATTCGACCCTCTAGGCCGAGGCTGAAGAACTCGCACACAAAGTAGAAATGTTGACTACAGTGAACATGACACTCAAATCAGAAATAGATCAGTTTACAGAGAAATCGCAGAAACTAAGGCTTGAAAATGCAGCATTAACGGTACACACCCTTTCAGCCCTTTGTCAATCCTTGAGTCCAGGAGGTTGTTTGTTTATTTATTTAGCTTTTTGCTGGTATTTAATTATCGATGTTGTAACTTCTAGAGTGGTTCAATTAGCAGGAGAAACTCAAGAATGCGCAACTAGGACCCACGCAAGAAATGATTTTAAGCAACATTGATGAGCAGCGAAGCTCCAACTCTGGTGCCAAGCTACATCAACTCATGGATGCAAGCCCCAGAGCTGATGCTGTGGCTGCTGGCTGATGAAAGTAGTTTGCTTGCAGTCCCTCATCTTATTTTTCAAAGCAACCAAGTAGTTTTGGCATAATTACAAGCCCAAAATTACGGTTAATAGTTTAGCTGTTGATAGAATATCTAAATAGGATTGGCGCCGATCCTCGAGACTCAGACTCTTAATTTTAACATGTTAAGGTAGCTCTCTCATGGCAGAACTGATGCGTTTTTATCAATATTCAGTGCTGGGATGGCCATTGAAAGGTAATGTACATTGAAGAGAATTAGAAACTCATTCAGGGAAGGTTTGGGAACTGGTGATTTATAAATATTTCTGTTTGTGCAATTTTATCAAATAGTGACGTGGACACTCTTTGATATGAGCTTGAGACGATCGTGCTTCTATACAAGACATGCTACTTGCTATTATTATCTCATTTACATCATGAATTATGACTGAAATTTGAGATGTCCATTAAAATGCTTATATACAGCAGGAAATCGATTTTGTCTCTTTTTGGGTACTGGGCGTCTGGTTATGTAAAGCATCCTGTGGAACTTGGTCACGTCTTTGCTGGAAATCTGAAGTGGCGCGAGTTACCGAAGGCTCACCATTTTAAAATTTCAACTTGTCAACCGAGGGTTTCTTCATATCGTCCCTGTAACGTGCATGATGGCATGTGCAGTGGATATATCCGAGGTACAGAAAATAAAACCTTGTGGGCATGCCTGATGACCATGCATGGAACTGTTTAGCTAGAAAACGGATATGCTTAGTTGAGGCGGTGTAGTGATAAAAGGGAAAGAAAAACGTTTTCCTGAGTGGATCGGATCACTGGTCTGAGAAATTGATTTGCCTGTAACTAGCCCGGTAAGGTTACAATATCTGCGGGCCGGAGAAACTAGAGAATTCACAATAGATGATTTTCAACAAGTAACTCGCTCCTGCTTGAAATGCCCCCGATCTTATTTGCCTCACTTTGCGATAAGATAAAATAAATAAAATATTTGTGAAACCTTTCTAGGGTACCTAACGAGCTCCTCTTTTTTAGGGTTTTTAGAAATATGATTGGGTTTTTTTATAAATATATTAAGCAACATGGTCAGCCACGCCACGCCGTGCCGTACGAGGCTCGCACAACGTTGTAGTCCATACAAATTTAAAGTGTAACTTTAGAGCATCATACGCTGATATTTGTTTCTAGTGGATGGAGTAGTAGGATTGCACCATTGGCTCGAAACTTTTGCTTGCGTACAGGAAGAGATGTCAGCGCAGATAAAAGGTCAGATGATGTATTCTGTTCTTGTAAAAGTAAAGCTTTGGGATTGAAGTCCGGAGCCGTAAAAAGACCGATAATCAGGAAATTATATGGGATTCAACGAACCAACACCGACATCATAGTGCTGGCGGCTGCCCTCAGGACCGGTTTGGACCTAGTAAGAAGGTATAGTGAAGCCCCATCATGTAATACGGGTCGGGCCATTTGAATCCATGGCTCCATAGCTAAAAAGTTGACTCCGCACATGGACTGGGTACGACACGTCTCTCCTTTGATTGACCATCGCTAGTTTGGTTGCTTACCCTTGTACGACACGTCTCTTCTCCTTTCTTGTCAACGTTCATGTGCTTTGAAGTTATAATTTCTTCAGCAGTGAGATTAATTTATCGGTATCATTTAAGTATGGAATTTTACCTTAGATTATTGAGAGTGCTAAAATCCAAATCGTCCATATAGAATAATAGCATGAAAAGTTACTAAGACAACAAATAATACATTTTGCTTAAAAGATTTTTGTAATTTGATAAGTTTTGGTTGTAAAAGTCAAATTATTAAATTCAAATAAATTATTAAAATATTCATTCATGTTGGTGATTATTTAGGAGATATTCTCCAACCATTTTTTTTTATGATGGAGATTTATTCTTATTAATCGTGTCATTAAAAGTTAATAATTTATGAACAAATCATTTTTAAATGTAGATTATCTATTTAAGATCAAGTATACTAAAAAAATATATATATATAAATTATTCCCAGTTGCTAATTGGGATGGTAAGTCAATCAGCATGTATGTATTCTCCGTCAGCCTATCTTGAGGTATGTTAGTATAGGATTGGGTGAGTCTAAAAATGTTTGCAACAGAAATTAAATTCCAAGTTAAGATAAATCTGACATTGATATCTAGAAAACTTGGGATAATTTCTTAAACTCGTAACTGTAAAATTTTAGATTTGAGCTCAATCAAAAAGCTAAATTTTTAACCAATTTAATGTTAAAAAATAAAATTAGAACAAAAAAATATTAATTTAAAAATTTCATTAAAGTTAAAAACTAACAATCCAATAAATAGGGATCAAATTTGATACGAAGAAAAATTGAAGGATGATGGTATTGTTAAAAAATCCAATCATAAAAATCAATTCAAACAAGATAAAAATAATAATCAAAAGAACGAGGATCAAATCTGACATATAAAAAAATTAAAAAAATGTGAAATTTAAAATAAATTTTAATTTTATAAATTGTTTGTAAAACAATAGCAATCAAGAGAAAATAGACGGAAAATGAAGGAAAAGTAAATTAAAGGGCTTCTTTAAGAATTTAGAGGGTCAGATGTGAAAATTAATAAGGAAAAAAAAAACACTAACACCAAATAAGAGTTCCATTCACCGCATGTGTGTCCGGAGAGGTTGTTAAGACAAATCAAACGCCACCTTGGAAGTTGGACAATGTCGCGTGCTACCTGAACAACACAGCCACCACCCACACGTGTAACACACGTCATCCATTTTTTTTTAATAATATTCGTATGTCCCTGGCACTACAAAATTTCTCATTTATATACGTGATATTAACAAAAAAATACCCAAATAAAAATACAAAAATATCCGTAGACGTAAGTTAAGGAAAATTCACCTTTTAAGGATATTTAAGTCATCCTAAAATGCTTAAAGAATATAAAATATGACACCAGCTTTGAAACATCTTGAATCTAAGGGTATAATAGCAATTTGAGTGGGAAATACAGAAGTGAAAATACTTAATTGTACCTCGAAATCTGCAATGAAGGATGGATTATTGTGAAATTATAAAATTACCCCAATAGCTAGTTTTGTGTGTAAAGAATAAGATAGGTATTTCACTTGGAATTATTACAGTGAGATACCCAAACATTTTAGAGTTCGTGTTAAAGTGTCGATGGAGTAGTGATTGAGAAACCTGTAGCCTTGAAGCGGAATGAACTGGGCGTTCGGAGCTCTCAGCTGTGCCTTCAAGTTTTTTGCAGTGAACGCTTTGATCTTCAGAGAGGAGTTATTTGAGATGTGGAATTATTTTTCAAGAGCAAAAGGTGGCGCACTGCTTCATGTTGTTGTTATAACTTGCTTTCAATTTGCGCCTTCTTCTTTTAGAATTCTGACCTGTTTTGTTGATTAGCATGTCACACAAAAATTATTGAAACCTCTTTTCACATTCTTCTGTGTTAGTTTTCCTCCATTCAGGTAGCTGCTCCTAGAGATCTCTCAGTCAAAATATCCACAGTTCTAACATTAGAAGAGATCTCTCGGTCAAAATATCCACAGTTCTAACATTAGGTAGTTTGTGTGATTTATACACTCTATGGGCTCTGTTTCTGAGAAAAAGAGGAAAGATCCTCCTTGGATTTGAGGTTCAAATACACGAATACTGGAGATATGTTTCTCGGATGGGGTCTAGAACTCCATAGAATGTCATTAATTATCTCATGTCTACCGTGGTGAGCATGGTTCAGGTCTGGGGCAAAAGATGCTTCTTCTTATAACCCCATCTTTTCGAATCCCAGGTGGCAGCTTCTCGACTTGCCACAAGTTCCAGCTTCCAAGTCTTTGTTTCGGGAAAATTATATCTAACTTTTTTTGGAATTAAATAACAAGTGGAATGAAGGAAAATAAATTATTTGTTGGAAGGGAAAGATAATGAATATTGATTGATATTGATATATTTCTACGTGGAGAGAGGGGATGAAATGACAAGCAAATTTGACATATTATTTCCCTCTTCTCCATTAACGCGGGATAAAAATTTTCGAGCTAGTGGGAAAAAAGATGATATTTTTTCCAAACAAGGTTGATTTTACCTCTCTGTGGTTCATTTAATTTCCAAAGCCTACATATTTAATTTTTTTTACTGATAAAAAAACTTATACAGCCGTGGTGAATAGCGGATCAAAAAGCTGGTAATTACAAGAACTCCTTTTACTAGGTTACTGACAACCGCACCACCTCATGTCATACTCCTCGCAAAATTTACTGCATTGTATCAACAATTCAAAAATGATGGTACAAGGCATCATGAGTTCAACGTTTCCGGTCAAACCAAGCACTTCCAGGCTTCCAGCAACAAATGAAAATATAAATACAAACGTGCTGGCCACTATCTCTCCCGGTAAGCTACGACTTCAGCAAATTATCGGAGTTGAATTCACTTAAGAGATGGCAACTCCGGTATATGCAACAAATTTCAAGTGATGACTTGACAACTGAAAGTCCAACGATAACCAGGCAAAGGTTGGGGCTTGGATATGAGCCCCGATACCTGAAGAACAGAAACGCAGGTACGGTCAACCCTGTCTGTTTTTGTCAAGTTACAAGCATATGATAGTACGTGGCCCAGAATTCTTACCCTTTTTATGAACTACAAGCCACGTCGATACTCCAGCTGTTTGGTATTCTCTAGCAAAACCTTCCAAAAGGTGCACAATAAATAGTTCAGCTATAATGAAAATGTTTAAGATGCGTGCCAATATATAAATTTCATTAAGACAAGGTTAAGATGCATAGGTCATTCAATCATATTCAAACTATCACTTACTTCACGAATGTAATTTGCTATTGCCTTGCAGCCTTCAACAGCAAGTTGCATAACATTTTCAAAGGTATCAATTGGCAGCTTAGCATCCATCTGCATTAAAAAAACACCATAAATGAGGGGTCTAGGAGTAAAAGCTTTGCTAAAAGTAAGAATTCTAATTCCCATGCTTGCGGCGGAGTTGAAAGACCGGGATCATGCTGAACACAAATGATAGATTCTCACGTTTGAAAACATTGTAGAGTTGTATTAGAAGAGTGATAGAAGTGGTATTAAGAAGCATCTAGACGCTGTATTCAAAACAGTGGAGCAGATCACACTATGAGAGCAAGGGCTATTTGGTGTTTACTTTCATCTTGCTTTCCCTTTTACCAGTGAAGAAGATTTAGAGGGATAAGAGGGTGTCGAAAGGTGGCTAGAAGGAAAAGAAATGACACGGCAACTTTTGATAAAAATTGGCACACCACAAATTCTTGTTGTCACAACTCGAGTAACTTCCATGATGAAAATTTCCAGTCATACTTGTCCAGATCAATAACTTTCACGATTAAAATCACCATGGAAGAAACAAAGGGTTTTACATTAACAGGGACAATTATATGAAATAGAGATTCACGTAAAAACCTGAAGAAGTGTCACTTTGTCCAACTTGTGTAGGATTCCAACAGTGACATCAGGACCTCCTGCACTGTCTTCAACATAGTTTAAATCTGGGTCAACAAAATGAAAGTTAGCTTCAATATAATAAAAATCAATTAGTGTAGAAAACAGAAAACTGCACATTCAAATGAGAGACATGAAGAATTCACCAAGAAGAGGAGTGCTATTGAGGAATCCAGCACTACAAGAAGTAACGAGATCACGCATGGGGATACCTGCATCTGCTAAGGCCAAAGTTGCAGCATTGATGCATGCAGATCTAGTTCCTGCAGACAACATATGGCTTAATGGACACAAATTTTCCATTATTGAGTATGGAAATTTATTGAGTACAAGATAATGAAGCATCTTGGAAATTTCCAGTGGTGGTGCGATAATGAATACTAGAGAAACAGGCTCCTCAAGCGTTGCTTAGCTTATTTAGAAAGCAATGGATGTTTCTGAAGTCCATGCCTCTTGGCACTAGCACCAGCACAAGATTGATTTATTTGACTCGTATAATTTGTTTTGGCCATTTTGGAGTTTGGGGAGTGAGGGAAAAACATTTGAGGGAGAGAGCAAATATATCCAAGTATGTATTCTATTTCAACTGGAGACAAGGAGAAGAGGTCCGACTTGCTCCAATTTTCTTCTCTTGGCTCTCTTTAATGCTTCCTGTTTATTTAACCCTGTCTACGTTTCTTTTTCAGATGAAGAAAAGTAAAATAAATGAAGAATAATTTCCTTCAAAGTTGTTGCAGTGTAACCATTAACAATTCTGCAGGCATTATTATCATGAACTAGCAGACATTATTATCATGAACTAGCAGGTAGGTAGCTTACAATAAAGACCATGTACTGAAAAACCAGCAACAATATTTGCAATTTATATATGATGGCCTGAATTTAAGGACCTTTTTCTCTTAAATCTTGAAAAAGAGGAGCAATACCTAATGTACCGATAAAATGAACAGAATCTGAACTTACGCACAGAGGTCAAAGAAGCACATAAATACAAAAAAGAATAGCAAACATCAATGAGTTAGTGCTGGGTATTCATAAATGATTTCGAAGTTACCTCCATCAGCTTGGAGAACTTGCACATATATATCAATCTGCAAAATATGCAAACACTTTAGGTAAAAAAAAACAGAAGAATCAGCATCCAATGGAGTTGGGCAAATATCTCAAGCAACCGCAAAAGGACCTGAGAATGGGGCATTAGATTTGTCAATATGCATTCTTCCATTGTCTGACGAATAACCAACGAAATCTCTGTTGATCGCCTGCGAATGCTTTCATCTATAACAAATCAAAATACCCCAACAGTGTATTGTAACATCGATTTGAAGTGCAGAATATATTGTGATTCTTGGAGCCAATCAAAAATACTTGCCACGACGAAAACACATCTCAAACATAAACCAACGATCTGTACAACTGAAAATGGCATTTTCACAGGCAATCTTGGTACTTTACAATGACAGACACAAAAAATCCAAAGAGCAGTGTCAGAAATAACAAAGATGTCAACTTCAAGTTATTTGGATTGCCCACTAGCAAATAACTCATTCAAAATCTCATACAACAACCAATTCCAAAACTCGAAAAAAAGGCACAGTCAAGCAAGAGATTTTCAAAAAATTAAAAAAAAAAAAGAATAGCGTACCTGTCACCCTTCGGTTTTCGCCTCCGATCTCCTGTACTGAAATTAGCCATGCTGTACTCACACCGCACCTAAAATGCACATCATTACAAAGGCATTTTTATTAATAAAAGAATTAAACTAGCTGAATTCGTAATAAAAGAATTTTACCAGTGCTTGGTCGTTAATCTGTTGGCTCCTATTTTGAACCTGGAAAAAAAAAATAGAAGTAACCAAAGCAAATAAGTAGTTAAAAAAGAGAGATAAAAGATAATATAAAAGGAGTAGCAGCTACCTCTCTAGGTCCATAAACGGCAGCAATTACTTTAGTATTTCCCATCTCAAAAACAGCAGAGCTACAAAACAAATGATAGTTTTTTTTTTACTTCAATATTTTTGTTTTGATTTTAAGAAGCCGAGGTTAGAAATATTAAACACACCCGTCTGCTTTGGCTACAGCACCGATTTGTGCTCTAAGTTGCCTCATCTGCAATAGGTAAAAGGGAAATAAAATAAGCAAAGACAAAGAAGAAACAGTGGAGTCAAGCAAAAAGGTAGAGAAGTGGATTGTACTTCCATGGGGCGGCGACCATCCAGACGAAGACCTTCAGGGTTCACGAACTCCATTTTTGCCAAAAGCCAGCCGAGATTGGATGAGCAAGAGCTGCGTCCTGTGTTGATTATTAATTATTGAACAGATTAGACGTTGTTATTGTACAATGACATCAGTATCAATATGTTTCCCGGGGAAAGAGTGATAGTTTAATGAGGGTAGTGAGATAGGGCCCATTTCCTAGAGTAACCCGTTGGCGGCACGTCTTATTCCTTCATCTTGACAAATTAAAAGTATTGTCAGTCAGTGCTTGGGGCTTACAGATCCTCCTGTTCGCAGTTTATACTAAGCAATTGCAGTCTATACTAAGCAATCTACGAAAGTTCCAAAGGAAACCGTTTGTTTGGTGAGGATAAAGATGATATTTGATTTACTGGGATCAGGTTTGTCAAACAAAAAAGTGTAGAGGAGGATTGCCAGTGTGATTGGATAACTCTCAATTTGTTAAAACAATTAGAATCTGTACGTCAATAAAATAACATAAATGGAAAAAAATTGTCAATAATTCCTTTCAGTGTCAGTTCACCGAAAGTGTGCCCAGCCAAAAAAAAAGAATCAACCGACCGAGCGTTTATGTACATCATGGTCTCGCTCAGAGAAAGAGGCACACATTTGTCTAAATCAATAAGCGAACAACCTATGATGAAAATCTGTTTGAGATAAATAGCAGAAGGTAATAAGAATGATGAACCAACCTGATAGAAAGTAGGCACCACTTTCGCAAATATCAGCAGCTCTTTGATCTGTTGGGCACTGAAATTGAAGGTCAGTACGCAGTAGCAGTGGATTAGAGAGAAGAAGCAGGTCGGGTGAAGGGAAGAGGAGAAGACGAGCAGAGGGGAGTGTGTATTCTGTTCTGCGTGTGGCTGCTTGGGTTGGAGATTAGGGGTTTCTTCCCTTATTCCAAACGGCGCCGTTTGGGAGGAAAAAAAAAAAAAGACTCGGTTGCTTTTTTATATATATATATATATATATATATATATATATATATATATATATATATATATATATGTAATACCAAAATAAACTAAAATGAAAAGGTTTCAGTGAAATTATTTTTTAAAGTATTTTTTATTTGAAAATATATTAAAATAATATTTTTTTATTTTTAAAATTAACATATTAAAATAATTTAAAAATATTCAACAAATATTAATATGAAACAAAGTAAAAAATAAAAAATATTTAATTTAAAAAAAATATTTTTAAACCACAAAAGTAAATAAGGGCAAGCTAAACACTGTTTACATATTCAGAATGCGCTACGGAGAGGAGTGGTGTTTTTTTTTATTTTTTTCATTGATTTTTTTTTATCAATTGAGTTATTTAATTTTAAAATTAATAGCCAATTACTTTGTATTTGTTGGCCAGAGAAAAACTTAAAAGGACGACCATCTTAAAAAATGCACTGAATAGGTGGTGTGTTTAAATTTAATTTGATCCTCTAATTTTTAAAATTATAACTTTTTTAATGTTTTTTTAAATTCAATTTAGTACAAAACTTTATTTTTATTATTTTTTATCTCTATTTTGTGAAGGAGAGAGAGAATTTCACCATATTCAAGTATGAAGAGAGAAAATTGTTGTTTTTTAATATCCTGACCACTGAATTTGTTGATCTTAATATTCACGGGTATCATTTGATGAAAATAGTATGATAGTGATTATTTAAAATTTCAATATTATCTAAAAAGTACACTGAAGTCAAAGAAGAAAAATACAACTTTATTTAGTTTCGTGTTTTTTTAGGTTTTTTAAATTGATAAACTAGTTTATAGGTGTTCTAGATAGGTGTTTGTGAGGTTTTTTTGTGTTAAAATGGGATACAAGATGAGTTTTTAAAGGAAAATAGGTTTGCCTGAATTTTTCATCCACCATTGTGATAGCTGAAATATGGATAATGTGTCATTTGATTTTTTTTAACAATTATAAACTTCATTAATATAGTTATTTTTATTGTCATTTGTTTCGTTTTATCTTGTTTTAATTTATTTGTTTCATCAATTTAGTCCCTCATCATTTAGTTTCATTTGATTTTTATAATAAATTTGATACTTATTCTTTTAATTTTTTTAATCATTTTACTAATTGAATTATGTTAAGTGATAAAAAAATAAATGATAAAATCGAGAGACCGGTATATAACTTAACAAAAAAAAAATTACGAAGTAAAACAATATAATATTAAATGATAAAATTAAAAAAAAACCTAAAAAAAATACTATTTAAATGAATAATATTTAATAAATGTAATTACAGTGATTTAGCTGTTATCAATTAGGAAAAAAAAACATCACATTAACAAATTAGATATTCGAAGTTTAAAAGATAAATAATAAATTTATTTAATAAAAAAAATACAATAAAGGTATCTCACAATTTTATTTTTTTGGTAAATTTCAATCATTTATAAAAATTACTTTTTCAATAATTATATTTTTAAAAGAATATATAACAACAGGTGGCATTATTGACAGAATAATTTGTGTTTTTATAGGAAACGGTTTGAGAAATGATCACGAAGAAAGGTGAGGGCTCTTCGTTTTTACTTTACTAGCAAGTTATTTCCTCGGACCCAATATCTGCCCTCCGTGTCTTATACGTGCTCCTGACAACCACTGATTTTCAGTACCGCCAACTTATGGTGGGCCTTGCATGGCCCAATCTTTCCTTTTCTTTTTTGCCCGGATTTGAAATCAAGTGAAAGTGAAACGACACGAATTATTAGTTAAGGAGGGCAAATCGTAGCCAATATAATAGGACAGAAAGTTTTGTTGGCACCGTCACGTTCCAAGATTGGCATTGTATTTGGACTTTTGCTGCCGTGCTTTTTTTTTTTATAACAATTATTGGAGTGTGACCGTCGTTTGGTTCAGTTTGATTTTAATAAAAAAATTATATGAGTCGAATATAAAATGAATAAATAAATCAAATCGAGCTAAATATTTGTTCAAGATATAGTTTTGAAATCCAGCCTGATCCGACGGGTTAACCTGGGACCCGGCCGACTCAGATCTAAAACTAGGTCGGATTGAAGAAAAAATAAAGAAAGGAAAAACTCGGTGTAACCCAATCAAAAATCTGGTTGCAACCCGTTGATTTTTGCTTTTTTATTAAAATACCGTCATTTTAATTAAAAAAATAACCCGGATAATTTGATAACCCGATCAAAACTTAGAATCCAAACCTTAAATCAGGTCGGATTAAAAACTATGCTTCAAGGTCAACAATTAAATTCAGTTTGGTTTTTTATCCTAAAAAAAATTAACTGGATAATGAGTTTTTAGTTTTTATGGACTTTGATATAACAGTCTAGGCTTTTTTGAGTTTTTTTTTTAAAAAAAAAACAGTTTTGTCTAGTTTGGTTTTCTTATTTCTTAAATTGAAAATAAAAAACGAACCAGGTTAGTTTTTTTTTTTAATTTTCTAATCGTTTTTTTTCTACTCAATACCCAGCACCTGACTCATATAATCATGGGGGACAAAAAGGAAAAGACAGTACATCTAATGACAGCTACATTCGTAAAAAAAAAAAAAAAAAAAACCCTTCTCAAACACCAACCTCACCAAATCATTGTTTTAAAATCTGGATTCAATTTGTTTGATAATGTGATTCAATTTGTTTTTATTTTTTTAAAATTGTTTTTTACATGAAAATATATTAAAGTAATAATTTTTAAGTTTTTTTAATAATTTTAATGTGTTAATATAAAAAATAAAAAATTCTAAAAAATATTTTTTAAATATATTTTTAATTAAAAATCATTTTAAATACCAATGTAATACACACTAAATCAAGGATGTAAGTCGAAGTAATATTTCTTGCTTTTTGAATAACGTGGCAAATGAACATGACATATTTGATAATGCAATAGATATGTTTTTCATAATAAAAGAATATATTAAAAAAATATTATTTTTATAAGAATATATTTTTGATATTATTATATTAAAATAATTGAAAAATATCAAAAAAATATTAATTTAAAATTAAAAAAATATTAAAAAAAACGTGACTGAATAACAATTTTAAACAATACCTGTATGGACAAGACAGCAGGGGGGCTCGAATCCCCACATGGACGAACATGAATTTTGTTTTTTTAGGGTTACAAAATGACAGTCTTGAATGTGTATTGTTCAATCTGTTCCACCTTCTAGCAAAATTTCTGTCTTCTTGTAAAAACAAGGAGAAGGGAACTTTGCTTTTTTAGGATTATAAAAAAATGAAAATCTTATAGATGTACTATTTAATTTTGCCCCGCCTTGTATAAACAGGACACTCTATTTTAACGACCGGCCCCGTTACTCTGTAAATTGGATAGAATTTCTTTTAAACATGATCAAAAATTTGATATTATTATTATTAAACCTGTTTGAAATCTCAATCTCAAAACTTCTCAATTCAATTTTTTAATTAAATCAAGGTTAAAATTAAATTATGTAACATTTATTATAAAATATCCCTGTTAACTCGGTCAGTTTAAATACAACTCGATTGACTGATAAAAAAAATTTAAAAAAAAAATTGAGAAAATAAAATCATAAAATTAACAAAAAGTCTCTCGATATAACTTCTTACCTAGCACAAGTTTAAAATCAAATCATTTGGGAGTTGTTTTAATGTGATTTTGTCAACTTGACTAATTTAAAAACAATTCGGAAAACCAATAAAAAAAGTATGAGACTAGGTTGAGAAAGAAAAAACAAATTTGACAAAAAAAACAAGCCTCCTCACTTAGCTATTTACTCAATTCTGGTTTAAAATTAAATCATGCAATAATTAACCAAACTTGATCCCATCAACTTGGTTGATTCAAAGACAATCCAAACAACCGCTAAAAGAAATTTGATGATTAAATTGAGAAATATAATTAAATTGGCATAAGAAAAAATGAAAATGAAAATGATAAAAGAAACACATGTGTTAACTGTTTACATGAACAACAAAACAGATGCATTGCACCCCAATTCTTCTAGTGTAGAGTATACTAGAATATTATAGTTTTACATCAATGAGAGTGTTTTTTTGCGTTATAACTTGTTTTTAAAATTATTTTTTGTATTAAAAAAATAAATTAATGGGTTTTTAGGTGTTTTTAATAGTTTTGGTGTGTTGATATAAAAAATAAAAATAAAAATTTTAAGATAATATTATTTTAATTAAAAATATTTTTAAAAAACATTTTACACTCCAATAATAAACACTTTATAGCTACTTCTCTCAATCTTAATTGATAAATAAGTTCATCCCATGCTATCGTTTGAATTAGAGGAGAGGTTAAAATAATTTTCTTTATGAATATGTGAGATTTGAATGACTAGATGTTCTGTTTAAAAGTTTTAGTTTTGAGTTTTCATAGCTGAGAAAAAGAATTTAATCTTAATTTATGAAAATTAACATGAAAATGTTTTCGTTGTTTGAAAACGACGAGCTAGCTAGCAATTAAATTAATACTTTATAATTATGATTTGTTTACATTTTCTTATATGGTAGCTTTTTTGCTACGGTATTTTGTAATTGATCAAAGCACAAGGCCACGTCAGCGCCGATGGGAGTGAAATGATTTTTCAATTCATTTCTCGATAGCTGTTCCTTGCTATCGGTAAACGTAAATTTGAATCTTGAATTATTGTAAAATTTTCAGATGCTTTTGATATTAGAAATATATTAAAATAATGTTTTTTATTATTTAAAAATTAATTTTCATATTAGTATATTAATATGATTTGAAAATAAAAAATAATCATTTAAAGTAAAACAAATAGGATCTAAATGGATTACATACCCAGCCTTCACTCTTCATGTGTTTTCTATATTACATTAAATGTTCATACAAGGAGCTACCCTATTTTCTTTATTTTATTTTTAAAAAAATATCATTCTTTTTATTATTATTATTATGGGATCCTCTCTAACATTTTTATTTTCAATTCATTCCTTCAATATTTTATTATTTTTAAATATATTTTTATGATTTATTTTAATTTATTTTCTATAAAGTTAATACAAACTTAAACAAATATTTTGATATTTAATTAATGCCCAGTCATGATCATCTATTTCAATTGAATTCTTTTAATTTTTTTTAATATTTTATTTATTTTGAATTCATTTTCCTAATTAATTTCTAATTATTTTATATAAAATTATTTCAGTCTTAAGCAAACATCATGATATTTGATTGATACTTAATTTTACGAGCGCTTATTTCTTCTATCATAGCAACAAGTAAAAAATAGTTAAAAAATAAATTTACTAAACCCAGTGGAGTTCATGATCTAGATTATGGATTTGATGGGTTAAGTGATGAAGCCCAAATCGATCAAATATGTTGTTATCTCAATAATAAAAAAAAAAGATGTCATCTTGATTTTTTTTTAAAACCAAACCACTCTTTTTACCGCCCGATTGGATTATTTTTAGACCCACCAGGTCAATTAGATCATGTCGGGGCAATTCTTGTGTGGAATAATTTTAAA
>Ga0325411_1001957_pt1 | contig 23103 bp, 18 predicted proteins | sample PopdelMetagenome_13_FD_206181 | JGI IMG/M metagenome (GOLD analysis project Ga0325411, IMG submission 206181) | Populus deltoides microbial communities from Bellville, Georgia, United States - Xylem-PdIQD-R4 | ecosystem: Host-associated > Plants > Phyllosphere > Stem > Wood/Secondary xylem... | reverse complement strand
AGAGAGAGAGAGAGAGAGAGGTTAATAAGAGGCGAGGTAGTTGTTGTTTTATTCTCTTAGGTATATAACAGCTTGGTTAAAAAAATATTTATAAGTTACTCGTACCATTCAATTTTGTTTTGAATTTCTTACAATTCTCAAAAGGTTTAATTTTTCTGTATGAAAATGGTGATTTGATCTCTTATGCAAGTGAGATTAAACTGGGTGAAATTTCATGACGAGGTGACTTTCTACTTTTTTAGTTTTTTTAGTTTCAATGCAAGAGGCTCAACTAAAAGCTTGAAATTTTGTTTGAAAAAAAATTATCTTTTTTAGCACTAATATTATCAGTATGAATAATAACAAGTAGCTTGTTCGTGATGTAATAATTCTTGTGGAAAAAATTCTTTGTATTTTGAGAGTGTTATTTATCGGTCTAGGTTGTTTATTTGCTTGATCAGAAAGGACTTTTAAAGACATGTAATGCAAGCTATGACTATTGGACATAAAAGAAAAGGATTTATAGGCTCCAAGAGTATTTCAAGATTTTAAATACTTAAAATAATTGCCATTTACTTGACTTATTATGCCTTTCAATCTCTTTCCCTTTTGTTGTATTTCTTTGATTTGTCTTTTTTTACTGCTTTGGTGGGGCATCCTTATTTTGTTTTAACCTTGACTTAGTCATTTTTGTTTTTCTTTTGGGCATGCCCCTAGCATTTGAATCTCTCGAGCTCTTTTGCTTTTTTCATTGTTTTTCTTAACTCTTGATATTTAAATTTTCATTTACGCCTAGTTTGTGATATGATTCTAGTCAAAATTAACTCTTGATCCAAATTTGGCATATGCATTTTTTCTAATATGGGGGTGTGTTCCTAGTCAAGATTTTTAAGAAAAAAAAATTATTCAGACTCAAATGGGGACCACAAGGAAAATATTTTTAGAACATGAAAGGAAAAAAAAGGTCTTCTATCATTTCAAGCGCTAGCGGTTAAAACTGATAAATTTTATCCTTATTTAGTATAATGATTTAGATTTGCAAAGAACTATGTTTTGGAGTCTATAACTACTAAATTCATTACATGCCATTATGTATACATCTAAAACTTGGATCAACAGATATAGTGTAAGGGTAACTACATGTTTTCATTTTATATCTTTTAGTTCAAAAAAATTTGGTCATTTCAAAATGAGAATTATTTGAATGATTTATTTGTCACCTTATGAAAAGGGTGTATAAACACTGTTTTGAGCAAACATTAATTATTTCTGAAATCAAAAGGTAAATTTAATTTTTTAGGATTATTTTGGCAAGGGTTTTTCACAAAACCAATTTGGTCATAAGGTTTTAAATAAAGCCATGGGATCACTTATAAGATTCAGTTTTATGAGTCTCAAAAGGGTAGGGATTGCCTCTTAGTGTGTTTTATTGCACACCTTAGGGTTCAAATATTTTTACCTATATATTTATCCAATCGCAGACAATAATAAAATGTTAAGTATTACTTCCACAAAAACATCTCTTGATTTTAAAACAGTAAAGAGATATAAAAAAAAAACAATTCATATTTCATTAAAAATATGTGATGTGATCCCAAAACAAAATACAGAAAAGAAAAATTCCATAATGATAAAGATTGACAAATGCCACACTCTTTCTTAGGTAAGATTCTCCAACAACATTTGTTTTTTGTTAGTGTTTACCAACCACTTATTATGCTGAAGATGATGTGGTGACAATGTAGTAGATACCACTATTATTTCCATCATAATTCTAGAGCTCGTTAATGGACCTTTTATTTTTCATGCTTTGATACTTTGTTCAACCTTTTCGGCCATAATCACTATAACAGTAATGTGTTGGGCTACGTTTCTAACCAGTAACTCAAAGTAAGATGTCTTGAAAGTGTTGGTAAATAAAATGACCATCTTTGTTTCTAGTAATGGAGAATTTATATGAGCAGTTACTCCATGCCATCTCTAGTTGTATTCTTAGATAGATTCCTTGTCACTCACTTTTATATCTTATAGGCTTATTTGGTGAATCATTGGGCACTACATACCGGTGTATTTAGCAAATTCTGACACTTTAAACTTCTTGGGGACCACTATGTTCAAAACCAGGTATGTTTCACCGATTTTTATATAAATTAGTTCCTTCAATAGCCCTTAATCTCTCTTTAATAGCAAACAACTTATCAAAATGTCCATCTGTTATCATATTTGCCTTTAGGTTTTAATATTTAGGTACACAGTTTATGCTATTTAAGAAAATGAAAAAGGTGCAGTGAACTATGCCTCCGGTGAGGTGCAAATTACCTAAAACTTTTATGGAATGAAGGTGAAGGGAGTTATTTGTATAGGTGCGAGTTTGGCAGTAACTGTGGGGTGGATAAAAGCTCGTTCTCTAGATCTGGATCTTAGGATTTGTTCGAGTAAAACTGATGAACCTAGCAATATCATCCTTTGTATTTTTCATCTCCCTTTTGAGGATTCCAACTATGCCTTTTCTTTGTTCTCCATGAGCCTTTTTTCTAAGTTAAGTGCTTATAGATTTCAAGGGTTCAACTTGTAGGGGTGGGCCTATATTTCACCTATAAATGAAAACCATGCAAGTTTGTAAAGAAAATAAATATGTGATGCTTACGGAAAACAAAAGGTAAATTGAATACGGGTTCGTCCTTCAAGGGTGACAATGATCATCATTTATAGATTCAAGAACCTAATGTCATCATTGCATAGACTACAAAATCAATATCCATCTCAATCAATTTGTAATAGCCCAATGTAAAACCCCGTGTAAATAAAAAAACTAAACAAGTAAGATCACGATGAGCAATGAAAACTTAGGATGAAAAAAATGATTAAGTAATATAAATAATAGAGAATATGATGTGAAATGGAGAGAATTGTCTCTATGATTAAATATAAAAGTATGGATGAGGTTCCTACAGAAATCATGAGTTTTAGTTTAAAACTCATAACTATGGTAAAACTGGTAATGGGTTTCAATGGATAAAAGAATAAGAAAAATAAAAAAATGATTCGAAGGAATTAAAATGATAATAATAAAAAAAAAAGTTAAAACTAATGGTGTAAGCACCAAATAAAAATTGGTAATGTTACAATGAAATTGTATTAAGTTCATAAATAAAATAAAAGTTAAAAATTTAGAATAAATACATTTGGGAAAAGAAAATAATCCCGAGGATTAAGAAAAATAATTGGTATGATTTATGTAAGAATTGAATAAGGAAATTTGATTTTTTGATGGAAAATCACAAATTATTCAGTTTTACGCTAAAACGCGTAACTCTCAACATGACTATTAAACAAATCTGACATTTTGCACGGAGCCTCCTAACATGTAGTCTTTCCTGGGTTAAATTTTAGAAATTTTGGAATTTAGAAAGGCCTTGTTATTTCGGTCCAAAGTTGGTATTTTACAGAAAAATCACCTAAAGGATTAAATAAAGGGAATTTTAGTCAATAAAGAAACATTTCATCCTCCCCCATTATAAGTTTCAACCTGCCTTAGTAGAGGAAGAGATGAGAGTTTTTATTATTTTTATCCAAAAATCTAAGGATATAGCTTTCAAATTGAGAAAATCATGAGTGATTTTGAGAGAGATATTGATTAAAACACATGATTTTGATGGAGAGAGAGAGATAGAGAGAAGGAAAGAAATGGTGAAGAATAGAGGAAAGTTGAAGAGGGGAGGAGAAGAAAATGGAGAAAAGCTTGGATTGTCTACCATTCTTTCTTTGATTCCTTGTAATTAAGAGGTAAGAAATATTGACTAAAGCTAAATTTGAGGTTTTGACATGAAATTGATTTGATTGTGTTGTAAAGTGTGTTATGGAAGTTTTGAAATAGCATGAAGGGACATTGAGTTTGTTGATATTATGTTAGATATATGTTTTCATGTGTTATGGAAGTTTTGAAATTGTATGAAGGGATATTGAGTTTGTTGATATTATGTTAGATATATGTTTTTAGGCATGAAAAAGGATTGGGTCTAATGGTAATTCAAAGAAAACTTGAAGAAAATTATATCATCCATTTATTACAAAGTTTCGGCCAAACCTAACTTAAAGGGTTTGGAATTGTTGCTTCAAATTAACATGAAAATTGTATAATAATGAGATAAATAGAAGTGTTTAATGTGTGGTTAAGGGATTAAATTGCATAAAAGTTGAAGAAAAAAACCCCATGGCCATCATAATGGTAGTTTCGACCTAGATATATCGATGATGGGATAAGTTTAATTGTTTTAATTGCTATGGAATTTGAGCTGAATGAGGTAGAATAGATATGAAAATGATTGGGAAAAGTTTAATGGGAATAATTAAAAAGAAAATCATCCCCCGCCATGAATGAAGGCATTCGGTGAAATGAAGAAGAAATAAGGAGATGACATTTTGATTCATTTGATAGGTAAATTATGTATGGAAGTATTTATGTGTATAGAAAAAATTAGGCTGAGTGTCAATTGAAAGAATTTTAAAAGAATCCTAATCACCATCATAATATGGAATTCGACCAAAATGGAAATCTTGAACTTGAGTTTATTCAATTTAATGTTATGGGGATTATATGGGATTGTGATTTGCTGAATGCCAAATGAATTGGGTAATGTTCAAAATAATAGATAAATGTGAGGAAAATTCCATTTTCTTTGGAAATTTAAGTTTGTCCAAATGGATAATAAATGGGGAGAAAAATGTTAAATTAAGGTGTGTGCGTGGAATTATGGTGAAAACATGTTGTTAAATTTACTTAAGATGTAGTAAAGTGGACTTGTGAAAAATAATTGAAAAACCCATCATGAAAAAATAAATAAAGCCATTTGGCCAAGATTCGTTTGATAAGGAAAATGAATTAGTTTTAATGGTATGAATAAATGTAAGGATGTGAAGTTACTAAATATGTACATGATGGGTTGAATAGATAAAATAAAAATATGGCTAGGCCATGTTTAACGATATTCAGCCTGAAAAAACAAGTAATGAAAGCAAATAAAAAAAATTATTCAAATGCATATGTATATGATGTTAAATTTAAATGAGTTTTAGAATGGAATTTCCAATTATGGTGGAGTCATGTTTGATGTGTATGTTTAATTATACATGAGAGATAACAGGATCTGTCCAACAGTATGAGATTTTTGCTCGAGTTTAGGCATTATGTAGATGCCTTGCACCTCGAACTTTTGTTTTTACAAAACTTGTTAGAGTTAAATAAATGGTATTTTCTATAAATGTAATTGTGGATGTGTATGTCAAGGAAAATGTAGTGGTAGCAATATACAAACTGTCGAGTTAGAGGTGTAATAACAAAAATGATGTGATGACTATAGGGTGATAATTTAATGGTATATTATGATTAAATTATTGATGCTTAATTTATACATGTATGTTGATGATGTGTATGTGTTTAAATAATTTTGTGAAGGAAGTAAGTGCCTAGCACCATAAATATTTTAATTGACATGGTCTAAATTTTTATTATGTCGTGGAATTATTTTGATTATTATTTGAATTATGATATATAGATTATGTTGATTAGTATTCATGTTGGATGGAATCTGGTGTTCGAGTTGGGCTATTAACTAGTATTCCTGTTGGATGGGATCTAGTGCCTGAGTTGGGCTGTTGACTAATATTCTTGTTGGATGGAATGTTGGTGATTCTTGTTGGATGGAGCTTGGTGCTTGGTTTGGGATGTGGGTAGTATTCCTATTGGAAGAAATCTGGTGCCCAGTTTAGGATGTAGGCAATATTCTTATTGGATGGAATATTGGTGATTCCTGTTGGATGAAATCTGGTGCATGGATTGGGCTGTTGACTAGTATTCTTGTTGGATGAAATATTAGTGATTCGTGTTGGATGGAATCTGGTGCCCGATTTGGGCTAGCATTCGTGCTGGATGGAATACTGGTGATTCCTGTTAGATGGAATCTGGTGCCTAGTTTGGGCTGTAGGCTAATATTCTTGTTGGAAAGAATTCTAGTGATTCCTATTAGATGGAATCTGGTGCCCCGTTTGGGTTGTGGGCTAGTATTCCTATTTGAGGGAATCTAGTGCCTAGTTTAAGCAATGATGGCTAGTGCCCTGGTAAATGGGCTAAGGAAGGAACTTATGCCTTAGTAGGTAGGTTAATTGTAGAGCTAGTTACCTAGTTTTGGTGCTAATGGTGTCAAAAGCATTGATGACTAAGGAATGTGTGATTAAATTAGTGGCTTGTGTGAAAGTGCAAATGCATGAGTTATGGATTCGTCAAGTTATTAATGAAATATTGTATAATATTAAATTGTTATGATAAAACTCTGGTGATGAAATTGTGTTTTTGGTATTAATGCTAAATTATTAAAGTTGAATTGGTAAAAAGCTAGTCCTCGTGAAGGATGAAGATTAAGATTTTGTCATCAAGAAAGAATGCATTAGATGGTAGTTAAACTAGTAAATCCAACCAGTGAAAGGACAGACGACCTCTATAACAAAAAGGATGATATTATAGTTTAAAGGTTCGAATTAGATATCTTGAATAGAAGCTGATTGATCATTTGGATACGGTACCGTCAAGGTTATGGATGGTATGTGTCTATTGTATTTTAAATTGATATAAAAAAAATATAATTAACATGATTTGTGAATCATGTACTATGTAAATAGATAATGCCGATGAATTTATTATAAATAATGAAAGTGTGACTAAAAAGGGGATCGTATGTACTAATGTGATATAATTTTTATGGCAAGTATAATCGTGAAATGAAGTTCTATTAGCAACAATGAACTATGTATAGCCAATGATGATAAATTGTTTTTGTCCAATGTAAAAGAGTGAAGAGAAATTGGCATGGACATTGGATGCATCAAGTAAAAGTTTGTCAGCATTTAATTAATTGTGATATTTATAAGGGAATTATTAGCTAAGGATTATAATTTGCTAACCCAAACAGATATAAAGTAAAAGATAGTATTTTGATCTTAAATGCATTGACAGATAGCATATAAAGGGATAATTAAAAGATTGAATCCTTGGATGATTCTTAAAATACTGCATTGTGATATATATATATATATGACCTCAAGGGTAAGGCATGAAAAGTAAAGCAAAGTATTGTTAATGGAAGGATTGTAATATAGTATAAAATATGGTTTAAATACAATGGATAATTTATGAAACTATTCAACAGTTACTATTATTATTAAATTAATGTGATTTGGACTTTCTCATAGAGATGGAAATAATGATTAATACAAATACTAATTTCTTGCAGGATATGTACTAATATGTTGTGCTCAAGTCATGAAAGATTATGAATGTAAGGTAGAATTCCAAGATTGAATTAAGCGTTATAATCAATTCATTAATCAGATCATTTTGTCACGATTATATAGTTAAAAGGAAAATAAATTGTTACCATGGATAAATATATATGATGACATTCTCAATTAAGTTGGTAAAAAAACAAGAAATTACCTCATTTTTCTCTGAGTTCAAATCTAATTGTTCTAAATTGACATATGGATTTTCAGTTCGTTATACCCAGACTAATGTAGAATCTATGTGATGACCATTTACCAATTCAGGATTTTACATGTCGGATAAACACACCCTAAAGTTATGTTCTATTCATTAAAAGAGTATAGGTAGGTTTTCTACTTTGTCTCAAAAAAGATCTTAGTTTTATCCAATGACAATCATCGTAAAGACAATATAGAGGCATTGCAAGATACGGTTAAGGCATGTATGTCCATCATTACCAAGCAAGCACTTAAATCTGAGTTAAGTGTTTCACGAATATGAACTCTGACCGATAGTAATAAGGCAAATCAATAATTCCCCACCTAACCTAGAAGCTTGCGTGTGATCTCAAAAATTAAAGCATGTGATGCATGAAGGTATTAACCTATTATATACAATGCATGAGCAATATGTACAAAATACATGTTAAAAATAAATACACTAACCAATCAAATTAAAACACAATAAAATAGACAAACAACAAAGCTTGGTCCATAGGTAAAAGTCCACAGTGAAGTTACCATTAAATTGCAGGTGTGTGGCATCGCAACAACCATCCTTCCAAATCAGGTTCGAAGGTGTGGAAAGAACAAGGGCTTCTTGTCCTTTTATAATTTAAAGGTTTAGAGTCGCCATCTAGTATTTGAGTCAATAGAAACCCTAACTAATCTTTAAAGTCTAGATAAGTGAAGACAATATCACCCCTAATATTTCCTACCTAAGGTAAGTTACATAGTTCATTTGTCTGGTTATTACTAAGGCTCTGTTGTGTTTATCTAACCATTGGTTTGTCTATTAGTTTAAAGTGAATCCATCTCACTATGGCGAACCATGGTTTTATAAGTCAAGCCTAACCATTCTAAAATCAAATAAAATTTTATTATATATTTATTTTTATTTTTTAATACTAGAAATACATTTTACGTATAAGTTCATAATTCTAAAATATTAAAAGTAAACAAAAGGTGAGAGAGAATGAGATTTTTATTTATATATTTATTTTTCCTTTCTTACTTATTAAAAATACATTTTACTTATAAGTTCATAAATTCTAAAATATTTAAAATAAATAAATTTTATTTTTTATATTTTTAAATTTAGGTCAAATTCCTCATAGGCTTAATAAACTTTTTATTAAATCCATGATGCAAGTAAAATATAAAACATATTTTTCTGAATTTTTGATGTTTTCAAGAAATGTTAAATCATGCAATATATGTTTTTTGGTTTTTTTTCTTTTTCTTTCATACTTTTTTATTACAAATACATACATGATTTTTTTTTTTTTTGGAGAAACTTAGCCATAATGAAAAATGAAAAAGGTTGTTAAGTTTTTTTAGGTATTTTTTTCTCTCCTTTTTTTTTATCCATTTATCTAACACATGCTAAAAAATAAAAATAAAAACTATGCATTTATCTCTCCCACGCATATTTATGTCACTGATTAACTCTTACACCCTACAATTACATATATTTACAATCATCATAATTAAAAACAGATCACAAACATATTAGCAACCATCCAAAACTTGAAATAGACCTTCTAAAGGTTAGGAATAGCTTGGTAAGGTTGTGTTAATGAAGGAAACATTATTAGGAACTCTCTAAAATAGTGAGAATTGGCGGGAATAGTAGAAGCACGTGTACCCATGAACAAGTGTCACTGCTAACGCATCGTGGTCATGTACTGTCGTCAGAGAGGGGCTGCCAGATATAGAGCTTCATCTTTTTTCTTCTTATGCCAACTATGAAGGTTACCTCTACCTACAAAACAAAACAAAACAAATCACACAAACAATCATTTTTTTTCTTTGTTCAACTTCAACTAAGAAGGTTTTGTAGTGGGGTTCGGCTAATTAAAAGGTGTTGTCATGGTGGTTGGTGGATCTAGGTCTGTCATGGACATTGGAGGAGTTATGTTCGTGGTGAAGTGTGGCCATGGGATGATGGTGTGCCCGACAGTGAGGGTGTTCATGGCTATAATAGAAGGTTTGGGTTTGTTTGGTACCCGGCCATGAGGGAGATTTTTATTGAAATTGATATAATCAAGACAAATAAGAGGGAATGATTTAGTTTTGGTTTTAGAGGAGCTTTGGTCAATAAAGGATGAACAACGGCGCTGCTGCTAATGTTAGTGGTGATGGAGCCGGTGACAGTGACGGTTGAAGGTTGATGGCGTGGTGGCAATTATGGAGTGTGTATGGGTACTATATATTTTGGTCAAACATGTAAAATGAAAATGGGATGTTTTTTATGTATGGTTTTTTTTATCCTTTGGTTCAGTATTCAAAAGAGAATGACTAGGTGGTTTAGGCTGTACAATGAGACTTTATGTGTTTTTTATATTTTTTTTCTTTTAACAATAATGAATGAGGGAGAGATGATGTTGTTATGTTTTCTTTTTCTTTTTCTTAACGAGAAGGAGACTTTATAAGTGGTTTATTTCTTGATACTGAAAGGAGAAGAGATGATGAGATGATTTTTTTAGTTTTTTTGAGAAAGAGGAGAAATGTTAGTGGGAGGAGAGGTATTTGTTTTATTCTTTTAGATAGGTGGGCAGCTTGGTTAGAAAAATAGGCTAATGTTTTTAACGTGTGTAAGAGAGAAAAGGATCTCTCTTTTTTGGCATTTTTTAAATCTGATTTTTAGTGATTGTTCTCTCTTTCCAAGTTTGTTTTTTAGATAGCCTCCCCCTTTTTTCTTATGAGAGATTTTTTACTGTTTATAAGCAAAATAATTTTCTCTTCCTCCTAATTGCTTGGTCCTGAAGCAATTTAGTGTCTAAGCAAAAAATTTAATCTCGGTCCCTTTATTTTCTTGTTTTTTTTGTCCTATTTTTTATTTACTTCTTATTTTTCTTATTTTTTATATTTTGATTTTTTCTTAAAAAAAAAAGCAACGTCAATGTCAACTCGATGAGAAGAATTTATCAAAGATTTCGAATTGTCGTGTTAATAATTAAACGCACTGAAACAAAGTTTTGAATTTGGTGTTCTCTTAAAAAGATGTTGAAAATGGTGCAAATGCATCAAAAATATTTTTTTTTGGTTTTGTATTGTTTTTTTGCCATTTTTTATTTTTTAAATAATTTTAAAAAAGAGATATAATTGCTTATAATATGCATAGAGATGTTATTTATAAAACAAATTGACTAAAAACACTTTTGTTTACAAAGTCTATTTATAAGATATTCAATTTCAATTATATTTCATTAAAAATTATAAATAAGAGTTTAAAATTGATTATGAATAATATTATGTGTGTATGTGTGAAGATGCATGAATTACATCTTTTATATATACAATCATATAATAAATGATTAAATATTTGGATAAATTACATCATGTAGTTTAATTATTTTTTTCTATTCTACCTCTATTCTTTCAAAAATTATTATCTACATTCTTAGTCAACTTAATTTTTTCTTAAAAAAAATTATCCTTGTTCAAAATGTATTAGTTTGTTTTCCAATCTTTATCTCTCCCTTCATTTCTCTCTTTTCATATCTTTTTTATTTCAATCAAAAGACATAAATTGCATACAAATTCACCACTAATCAAATAATTATTTGTCAATTAGTAAGACTCCTCATGATTCTCTCTCTACAAACAAAAATCAATTCATCCACCTCAAAACCCTAGCCATTATTCATCCTTTCCAAATCAGTAGCTACAATCATACCACCATCCATAGAAAATCTGTTGCAACCATAACCACGCTACCATCTACAGACAGTAGCCACCCATTACCGAACAACCCTACAACAACCAAGGTACTCTGACCAAGAATTCAGAGCAAATCGATATAACAACCACCATAATCAGGACCATTAGTCCCTCTCTTTTCTTCATCTCCATCACAAACCAGCAACTTCAGCCACCCTCCACTTAAAATCAAACCAAAATTTCAACCTTCACTCAGTGTAACATTTTCATTTCCAAAATAAATTATATCAATCATATACTGAAAATTATGAAGGAATTTGTTTTTTGCCGAACTTATCTAGGAATTGCCGAAATTTCAGCAAAGTTTCCTCTATATTGAGTAGTCCCAAGTTATCGACAAATCATCCTGCACCATCTTATATGCATTTCTCAATCATATCGCATTCATATTGGACCTCAACAGCACATCATACAAGATACATGCATAACATTTTATGTAATCATTTCTTTCCCATTATACACGTAATTATAATAAATAGAAAGGGAGCAACATTAAGTTTACAAGCACAAAATAGTACAATTCTACGTCCTGACACTTAATATAAAAGAAGTACTATTACAAAGTCATTTAGTCTTTAAGGAAAAAATATATTGATATTCATTGATTTCTTTAATCATACAAAGGGACTAGAGAACCTAAAATACTACTCCTGGCATGAAGGTGAAGGATCTGTAATTTCATAATTTTCAGAATAAATATATTAAGAATAAAATATAGTACAGAAGGAAAATCATACAATACATACACATAATTAAAAACATGTTCAACGGTGTGCACTCATAGTTCTTAGAAATTCTCATTTAACTTTTCAATTTTACATTTTCACTAATCAATCCTGAAATCGCTCAACATTTTTGTACGCCATTAACTATACCGAAATAGTTAATCAATGTTCCATACTACCTTAGAATATCTTCGAAAATGCTGATGTCAAGGATCCCTGACATCATTAGCTTTCACCTTAGGAAAGCTAATCAAATTTCATGAGTTTGTCGATACCGACATCGCTCGTTGATATCATTAACTATTCTTACCTCGAATAGTTAATCAAGTTCTATATTTCTCATCCTCTATAATGGTCATGCCAATGTTAGCATACCTTCTCAACATCATTAGCCTCCTATATTTGGAACTGGCTAATCAAATCCAAGAAACGATTATTCATGAAATTCATTACTACCATTCATTATTCCCGATCGGGTCCATACCTCAAATCTGATTTTTCATTTGTCATTCATTTCATTTTATCTTTTCTCCTTTCAGTCTCATTCATAGGCATAAATTTACAAAACTAAACAAATTATCATTATCTAAAGATGATATAAGTATAGAATACCTACCTGCTGTGGAGGCCTGACTCGCATTCCCTTATTGTGGTTGTACCCCTCCTACGGTTCCTTCTAAATTCATAAATACCTCACGTTATTCCATACTCAATCACATTTTGCAAAATAATAATGGTAACGACGACAACATTCATTTTTCTTTCATCATTGTTTTTTCCTTGCGTTTATATCCCCATTATTATTCCTTAGAATTTCGGTTCATTACCTTATCATAATGAATGTCACAGATTAATTTTCAACAAGGTTTTTTTCTTTTCAAAAGTCATAACGTGACACTACACGTTTCAAAAAGGGAGGGAAAACAAGTTCCACCTTTGACATGGCAAGGTTTTGTTGTTTTGTCAATTTTGGCCAAATCTGCCAGCAGGGGTGGCAACTCAACCTCTCCTCATATGTTTACATATATCTCTGGTCCTAGAGCCTCAAATTAAGCAAGGTTGGATTCGTTGGAAATCTAACATCCCTAGCAATAATTTCTATGAGATACTTTCCACGAATTGTTTTCATTTTGAGGCCCAAATCCTCTTTAGAATTGTGGTGACGAATCTGTCCAGTTTTCGTCAATGATTTTTAAATGAACTTTCCATTATCCTCATTTCTCTCTTTCTTCTATGACAATTATTTTCTACATTTTCCTACATTTCATGATTCCTCCTAAGTTGAAATCATGAGCTACACCCATGGTTAACAATTTCATTTATATTTCACGTAACACACATGTTTGACTCGCGAAGCCTCCTATTATCAAGTTTTCATGGTTTTTTCTATTAGTGAGCTTTCCACTACAACTAATTCGTGCATCATGAACACACAACATGCCATAATTATTCTTCCCTCCCCTCAATTAGTTCTTGGTTGAACTTGGCCTAAAGGGACTAAGAGTCCCCTTTTCCTTTGTAGTCAATTTTTCTTGTCCCATTTACCCATTATTCACATCATAACACATACTATAAGATTCATCGAACATAATTTTAGAATTTCTTTCCTCCCTATTCAACCCTGACATGGTCGGCCACTCATGTCCCTAGGTTATTGATTTTTTTTCTTTGGCAATTTTGAATGCTTTTCATTTTCAAAACAACTTGTGGTAACTCAATTAACTTCATTCTAACAATTTCTAAACTTCCTTTAATTTTTCACTCAAGAACCCTAATTTATAAATTGGTGCATAATTCCTAATCAATTGTCAAATTGTTTTCCACAATTAGGTCTAGTGTTCTTACCTTGAGGAAGTTAAGATTTTTAGCTCAATTTGGTTGAAATTTTTTAGTGTCTTCTCCCTTGCATGCAGTCGGCCCTCTACTCTCTTTTCCTCCAATTTCTTCACTTGTTTCCTTGTTAAATTCCTTGTTAATGGGTGTCATCTCTACTTAATGGTTTAAGGTTTGTATAGTTTTAGAGGATTTGATGTTTTTCCCTCTCTTTTGGTGAAGAAAAAAATCTAAAATCTCCCCCTCCTTTATACTAGGTGCAATCGGCCATTCAAAAAGGAAGAAATTGGGTATTTATAACCCCAATCTTCCTAATTACACATTGGCCCCTTTTTTTTCTTCATAATTTGAGTGATATTCCATATGCCTTTCATAATGTTCTTATTTGATTTCATTATTATTATATGAGTTTTGATCTCGGGATTTTACACTCTGCCACTAATTAATCAGTCCAAGTCAAACCAACCCATTAACCCCTTCTCATCTTCCTCCCCCTCTCACCGAATCGACACAACTATTACAACTCAACCTTGATCCCTACAACAGCAACAAACACGCGTCCAACAACATACCATTATTCCCTTCTCTCAATCGCCAATATGAGCAAACACAACATCAATGTTTTTTATGGGCAATTTTTTTAGAGAATCATAGGGTGTTATATTAATCCAAGAACACCATATTCAATTGGGTACTAGTGCATGCCTATTTCAAATTTCAAGTTTTTTAAATCAACTTAATGTATTAATTTCATATAGATAAATTGGAAAAAGAATAGGGCTAGCCAAAGTTGGTGTTTTATGGTTGTGAGGATTGTGTGGTAGTTTTGAAGAAGAGAGAGAAGCAGATAAGAGTGAAGTTATTGGTGGTCAAGCTTGAATGGAGGCAAATAAAGAGAAAGTGTTGCTACTGATGATTAGGGTTTTATATTTAGAAGAGAGAGGAATTTTTTTTTTTTCATTATTTTAACACAACATGGACGCTGTAATCATTAATTGGTGTTGGTTATAATCCACTAAAGCAAATTTAAAAAAAAAACAATAACTACTTCAAAATGGCAATTATGTAACTGTCATTTCATCCATTTAAATTCCATTTCATGGAATTTGCAATGGCTAAAAAAAAATGATCCATGCATTAGTTAAATATTGATTATTATATTTATGTGTTTTGGAATATGTTTTGTTGTAGTGGATAGGCAACAACAAATTGATCATTTATTGGGTTATACCATTAATCTTGTTCATAAAATTCAAGAGCACATTGATTATATATATTATTGGATGAGTAGAATGGCTATAAGTGGTGTTTACGAGTTCTACATGGAACATAAAATGTTAATCGTTTTCAATTCTCTGTTTGGGGAATGGATATTGATGCGACTATCGTTGAAATATAAGCTAGAATCCTTAGATTTTAACAATCTCGCTAATGAAATGTTGCTTGACAGGGAACATCAGTATACTGAAAAGAGTATACGACGCACTGGAAGAAGCACAGGCTGAGCAGAATGAACTTGGAGGAGATGACTTTGATGAAGCAGATGATGTAATTGGAGACCTTAATTATATACCTGCAATATAAAATAATTCTAAAATTTATTATTCTTAATTTTGTATTTTTTTATTATTTCAGTATTTTTGTTGTTAAGATAATTGGTTGATTTTTTTTTTTTGTTGAACTGAATATTTTTTCTAATTAAAGTTTTAATTACATTATATGCATATATATATATATATATATATGAAAATATCTACAATTTGATCAGTGGAAGTTATTTGAAACTAATAACTATAATTTTTATGCTCATTTAAATTTCCAATAATAATTAGACCATACAAATGGAAATTGATTAAGTGTTTAACATTATTTTCATTTCTATTGTATATGTTAGATTATTATTTGTTTAATTTAGAATGGAGTGGCAATTAATATCATTTAAATTGTACTAGATACTAATATTTGTAATTGGTGTCAATAGCACTTCATATGGCTACATTTAAAAGTATTATTGTTGATTTGAACCATAGAGACAAACTAAGTAAAAACAAATTACGATGTTTTACATCTTAAGAATGAGTATCTCCTGGAAGAGCAAGAAATGCTAGAAATAATCACATAACCGATGGCTAAACCTAAGTAAGGGAACACTGCTCAACACAAGCTTGATATAGAAGCATATCAAACCTATAAGTGTAAGGATCGTTGGGACACGGTGAAGATTTAGTATGGGGGAACCTTCACTACTAGACTTCATCAATTAACCCTTAAATTTGATGGTTACTAGAAGCGCCAAAATCATATAATGAGGCAGCATCTTAAAGACATGTCTAACATGATTAGTGAATTAAAAGGTGTTGGGCATGAGTTACTGATGAACAACAAGTTCAAACTGTGATTCGCTCTTTGACAAGCAATTGGGAACACATGTATGTCAACCTTACCCATAATGACAACATCAAGACATTTGATAATGTTGCTTATCATGTTGAGCTTGAAGAAGATTGACCTCTCACTAAGAAGCCTATAAACGAAGCTTTCATACCTGAGACTAAGATATGAAGAGCATATGACTCTAAATATAAAAAAGAGTAAGGTAAGGGTTCTAAATATGGTAAGAGAGGGATAGAAGCAAGTTGTACTGGATATAAGCGTAAACATGGGAAACACAGTGGTAAGAAAGGCAAGAATTTGAATTGTTTCAATTGTGGTAAACCCTGTCACTTTACTCATGATTGTACTAAGTTAAAGGTAATGTTTAACAACAATCATCCCTCTAACTTATACATTAATAGTTGTTTAATGCTTGTTAAATCTATTCCATTTTAGACTGTAGACTTAGAAGCAACCAATCATATAGCAAGGGATCGGACAACCTTTGTGGAATTTCATCAAATTTCAAAGGGAAGTAGATACATATACATAGGGAATAATGCTTCTGTTGCTATGCTCATGATCGGTAGCTGCAAACTGAATTTGTAGGGCAATCATACACTTTATCTTCATGATGTACTCTATACTCCAGAAGTTTGAAAAAATCTTGTGTATGTTCTTGCTTTACTACAATTAGGCTTTTATTTTGTGTTTATTGGTTTTTGTGTGAAAATATATTTGGATAATATTTTTATGGTTCTGGTTTTATATTAAATGGTTTTATGGTGTTAGACGCTATTAATGTATATATTAAGGATGATGCTTCTATTTATGTTGTTCAAAGTTATAAGACTACTAATAATAATGATATCATAAATCGGCATGATAGATGAGGACACATTAGGTAAGGCCGATTACATAGATTGGCAAGAGTTGATCTTTTAGGATTACTTACCAAATAAGAATTGTCCATTTGTGAGTATTGCCTTCTTGAAAAAGCAACTAAATTACCATTTGAAAAAAGTTAAAAGAGTCAGTAGTCCATTATAACTTATTCATTCAAACATTTATGGCTTAATGAATGTGAGGGCAAGACATGTTGTGAATTATTTCATCACATTTATAGATAATTTCACAGGATTTGGTCATGTTTATTTGATCTCACACACGTCTAAAGCATTGGATTACTTCATTCAGTACACCAATCTGATAGAGAATAAACTAAGCACAAAAATCAAAGCTTTAAGAACCGATCAAGGACATGAATACTTATCTGAATAATTTAAAAATGAATGTGATGAAAAGGGTATAGCTAGATAGCTAATTATTCCTTATACTCCACAACAAAATGGTATAGCAAAAAAGAGAAATAAGACCCTATTTGATATGGCTAGGTCAATGATGGCGCATGCTAACTTATCAATTTCCTTTTGGGGAGATGCATTGTTGACTGCTAACTACATACTTAATCATGTGTCCTCTAAATCTATCTCATTCACCCCGTATGAACTATGGAATAACAAAAAACCTAATCTAGGTTATTTCATCCATGGAGGTATGCAGCTTATATTCACAATAATTCTCATGAATATGAGAAACTTGGTCCTAAAGGAAAGAAGTGTATCTTTATAAGATATTCTGAACATTCCAAAGGATTTGTATTTATTAGTGAAAATGCTGATAGAAGAGTGACGGAGATTGAATCATGTGATGTTGTATTCTTAAAAAATGATTTTTTAACTATAGGTGAAGTTAATAAAGATTTTCAATTATATGATATAGAAAATCTAGAATATAGCATAACAAGCCAATTAGTATACGACTTAGAGGAAACTCTTAATCCTCCTAGAAATAGTGGGAGTGACATTTTATCTATTCCTACTCTTATAGAGCAAGATCATGAGCAATCTCAACCTCGAAGAAGCATTCATGAACCAATTCCCCGTCGTCGATTTGAGATTAAGGGGAAAGCGTTCATGACTCCACAAAATGATGAAGAGCCTAAAAAATTCAATCATGCTCTATTTTGTCCTAAAATAAAAGAATGGATTCAAGTTATTGAAGAATAAATGGAGTCAATGAAAACTAATCAAGTCTAAGACTTGGTCAATTTACCATCAAGACAAAAATTATTGGAAATAAATGGGTTCTTAAAATTAAATGTAAGGTAGATAGGTCAATAGAATATTATAAGGCTCGACTAGTAGCGAAAAGCTACACTCAAGAAAAAGGAATTGATTATGAAGATACATTCTCACCAGTTGTGAGAATTACTTCAGTTCACCTCATTTTAACTATAGTCGCACATATGGACCTAGAGTTATATCAAATGGATGTTAGAACTGTATTTTTCAATGAAGAACTAAATAAAGAGATCTTTATGGATCAGCCTTTAAGATTTGAGACTAAAGGACAAGAGCTCAAAATTTGCAAGCTTAAAAGATCTATATATGGTCTTAAGCAAGCTTTTAGACAATAGAATGTCAAGTTTCATCATGTTATCCTTAAGAATGGTTTTACAATAATTTAAGAAGACCATTGTGTGTATTTAAAATGTTCTAACAATAGTTTATAATATTGTCCTTATATGTTGACATCTTAATAGCTGAAAATAGCAAAGAGTTGATTGATACTACTAAAAGGTGGTTATCATCAAACTTTGAAATAAAAGAAATGGGTAAGGCCAACTATGTTCTTAGTGTTAAAATTGTAAGAGATCGCGCTAAAAGGCTTTTGGGTTTAACTCAATAGACTTACATCAAAAAGATATTAGAGTGTTATCATATACAAGATAGCAAACCAATGAACACCAATGTTGATAAGAGCTTAAGCCTAAGTCGTGATATATATCCCAAAACTCTAGAAGAAAATAAGAAAATGTCCAGAGTACCTTATGTCAGTGTCGTCGGTAGTTTGATGTATGCAATGATGTGTGCACGTCCCGATATATGTTCTGTCATTAGATTGGTTAGTCGATATCAATCAAACCCTAGTTAGAAACACTAGATGGCACTCAAAAGGATTTTACGATATCTAAAATGAACTTCAAATTACGTGCTATGTTACCTGACATGATCAAAAGATTGATGTCTTATTCCAAGTGCAGGAGTGTCGAAGTAATAAATAATTTGGCAAGACCGGGGTCGAACCACAGAGAGGTGAACTATATGAAATTATAAACAACAAATGAAAAGGAGTTGAAGAGAAGTTTTGAGATGTGATATTGATGTAAGGATTAAATAAGGATAAAATAATTGTCAAGGTTAGAGGATCCACTAATGGTATTTCAAATAAGTATAATATTAACTCTTTTCATTATTCAACTGAAAACGACACACAAAGGAGGTTCCAATAAGATAATTTGTCATTAATAGCTCATTATAAATTATTAACATGATCATATTAGTTATCTTATTTAAGTAACGCCAATACTTTTAAATATTGTCAGGAATTCATGGTGCTAACTTATATTAACAACAAATCATGTTCATTTCATAGCACGGGTGTCGGTTATACCATACAGTTGGCTATGAAGGATCAAGCATTTATTGTATCAAGTGTTATACAACACAAATCTAGATTAACCATTTAACAAGATATTAAGAATTAATAAGATAAAAATAATAAGACATGTTAATAGCAAACTTTCTTGGATGTAAGTATTGAAGTTCATATTGAGTTTATATTATACATATCTTAACACCATTAGTGAAACATTTTTACCTTGACATATTAAACTTAGCTAAACATTATGGAGAAGAGAAACATAAATAAACAAGATGAGAACATAATTATATAAGTATAGTAAAGGAAATGAAAGGCATAAACAAGATATTAATGAAACTATAACATGAAATAAAACTAAAACATTAAAACTACAAAGAAAGAAAGCAAGGAAATGATCTTGATCAGAAAAACAAGATGCCTAAATGCATGGCAAATGCCTCCTTTTATAGGCTAAAATTCAGAACTATTGATTTCATGACTAATTGTTGAGTAGGTGGCCACCTCTTGACTTGGTAACAATCCTTATCTTCTTGTCTGCAGAAAATGTCATTGCTAACATCAGAATTTGAACAGATAGTCTTTATATAAGTTCTGGGAAATTGTCTCAGCTTTCCAACAAAACAAGAATGAGGTCATTTGGACTTCTAGAACTCAAGATATAGGTTGAACACTGAACAGTGTCTGGGCTGCAGGACAGATTCCAACTTCTCTCTTGTTGCTACAATTTGAACTTGAAAACGATACTTTTGAATCTAGGACTCTGCATGAAAGTTTCAGGCCTATGTCTTAGCTTTCTATCCATATAAATCATACCTAAATCCAAGTTCTACAGCTCCAGTTATGATCCAATAACTGAATTGTGTTCTAATTTGAATTTAACCAGCATCTCTTTTCTAAGCTTAGGCCTCTTTATCTTCTCAATTTCAGTAGTTAAACTCATCAATCAATCCTTTGATTTATTTGATAAGCCTGCATTTAAAATGAACATTTACCATAAATTAAAAGTATCTTATATTATCAGACTTGTTATTATAAAAACATGCTCTAATTAAGGAGTTATTGATACTTCAAGTGCAAAATGATGATATAAAACCTTGATAAAAATGCACTTTTAAGTACTAATAATTACCAAGAAAAGAAAGACTTACGATTGATTAGATACACTGATGTTGATTGGGGAGGAGATGTCGACCGGTCCAAATCAACTTCAAGACATGCTTTCTTACTTAATGATAGTGCAATACTATAAAGGAGCAAGAAACAATCATGCATAGCCTTATCTACTATAGAGGCTGAGTATGTAACTTGTTTCGCAGCAACACAAGATGTTGTTTGGTTAAAGAGTTTCCTGTATCATTTAAAAATTATCAAATCAACATTATATCCAGTAACAATTTAATGTGATAACACTACTGCAATAATTGTGGCCAAAGATCTAAAATATCATGGAAAGACCAAATACTTCAAGATGAGATATCACTACATTAGAAAAGCAATTATTGAACATGACGTGATCCCAAAACACATTTCTACAAATTCTATGGTTGCAGATCCACTCATAAAACCAATAACAATGGATACATTTGTTAGACATGTGAGATCCCTTGGCCTATGTAGAATATAATTGGTAAAGTATCATATAGTACAATTTGTTATAGTATGTCGATAGACTTAGATTGGCTCACTCACATGAGCAATCACCTATAGCACTCATAAAGTGAGTAGAGATGAGATTATTTAAGTTTTAATGCTTAATAAGTGACTTAGGCGCAGTGGGAGTAATTTTAACTTAAAGTAATTATTAAGAAGTCACCTTGGTAGGAACCAAGATAAGGTTCTTAAATATAAAAAAAATAGACATGAATGAATTCTCACCATTCATACGTTTATTATGATTGAAGCCAAGTATGAAATTATTCATTTGTCACTAATAACAATGAGCAAATAAGAATTTCTTATTTGAAGTCTATGTTTTTTAGGGACAAGAATAAAACTCGAATGATGTATTTCCTCTAATAAGAAGACCACCGACATACACTTTTTATCTTCAGATAAGAAAAGAGTAAGCTCCACTATAGCATGTACTCCATACTATATGTGTTGTCGACCATTATAGGAATAAAAAAATAGATCCCTGCCTCTTTATTATGTGAGTCCTGGAGATCATGCATAAGATCTCAATATCTTACAATTTGTGACTTTTAACTGTATCATGAGGTGATGTGTAAATGATCGCTACTTTAGGAGTATATCCTATGATCTTGTAATGATTCGACTTAAAAAAATACTCCTAGAAAAGCGAGTTAATTCAGATCTGATTAATATGAGAGCGAAAGAAAATGTAATTTTAGTTCTATACTTGTTACTTGTATTCACCGACCGGGATCATATTACTCGAATAAATTTGATATGATTTAGATTACTTGTAATTGTAAGGATGGATTGAGTATGAAATTCTTAAGGGATTGAATTATATTCAGTCATGTGTAACTAAAAATACTTGGGGTATAATAGTACATTTTAAGGAGTAACTAATTATGAGGTCGATGTCTCTTATATGGCTTGTATTGAGTTTCTATATTAGAGCTCCTTTTACTGTGTGCTTTAGGTCGCACAGTTCATTCGTCTAATATGAAATTCTTGTGTAAATTTAAAATATAATGTATTAGATATATCTAGTCCTTCATAGGTGAGTGGGAGATGTTGGTTATTAGGTTAAGTTTGGTTCGTCCATGAGGGATGGGCTTGGTCCAAATGTTCAAAGGAGTTATTAAAAGAAGTAATCGCTTCATCTATCTCTCTCTCTCTAATATTAAAAGACTTTTGAAAGATAATGGTTCTCTCTTTCTCTTCTCTCATCTTTGACTCTTTGAATTAACTTGACAATATTTACAAAGACGTTTGTACTGTGAAATATCTTTTTGGTTCTTGTAATCAAAGTAGCGTTGAAGCAATTGATCTAGAGACAAGAAAGCGAATTCTCAAATCACCAGTAAGTTTCTTTTAAATCCACAATTGGAATATTATAGAAATCTTGTAAATATATTCTTTTTCCTCCTCCAGGATTTTTTTAAGAGTCTATTAAGTTTTTTTTAGTTATCATCACTAGTAACAATATTTTTTTATTTTTTTGTTTCTTTTATCTTTAATAATTTTAGATCTGTTTTTATTTTTATTTTTTACTATTAGATCAAATCTTTTTGTGGGATTTTGTCTAATTTATCTAGTACTTTCCTTTATTTAAGATTCTTGTTTCTAAATGTCTTTTTATATGTTCTGTTGTCTTCTTTTATCTTCAATGAAAGTTTTATATATTTTTTTATACTTAAATATGAGATCTATATCTTTAGTTTCAATTATATGTTTTTTTCAGCGTCTTTAATATTTCAAGTAAGCTCGTTTCATTTTTTATATTCAAATAATCCTT